>OBLF01000048.1_pt1 | contig 154537 bp, 130 predicted proteins | sample 1519231 | NCBI WGS metagenome assembly OBLF01 (sample SAMEA2602895, study PRJEB22501) | metagenome
CTTTATGGTTAGTTAGTCATAGTAAGTTATGGTTAGTTATAAGGCTCTAAATACAGCCCCTAAACATATAATCGTTTATTATTCCTACAGAATTAGGTATTGTCATGCTCGTCAGGCTGGTGCAATTCTCGAAGACGCCAGCTCCCATACTTTTTACTGAATTAGGGATTGTCACGTCTATCAGGCTGGTGCAGCCAGAGAAAGTATAGCCACCAATACTTGTCACAGAGTTGGGGATTGTCACGTCTATCAGGCTGGTGCAACCATAGAAAGCACTTTCACCAATACTTGTCACCGAGTTGGGGATTGTCACGTTTATCAGGCCGGTGCAACGATAGAAAACGTCGCGACCAATACTTGTCACCGAGTTGGGGATTGTTATGTTTGACAATCCTGTGCAGCCAGAGAAAGCACATTCTCCAATTTCTACCACAGAGCTGGGAATTGTTACTTCCGTCAGTCCTGTGCAGCCGTAAAACATGTAATCTCCTATTTCTGTCACGTAAGGGCCTATTGCGACCTTCGTTAATAGACTCTCTTCTTCATAAAAAGGTGAATAGATTGTTTCGTAGCTCAAATTCCTACCCACGTACAATGTTTCAAGTGAACAATCAGAGAACAGGGCATTTGTTCCATTGGAGGAACCTAACGACAATGTTTCCGTACCGTCCTCGATTGACAGAGTTTTCAGGTCAGCGCAACCGTTGAAGGCATCGTCTCCTATTTCAGTTACTTTCAACGTTCTCCCGTTATATGTCACTTCGTTTGGGATTACGATGTCGCCGGTATATACCACATCGCCTGACACTATGCGGCAAGTCCAGTCGTCAAACGACACAATCTCATAATAAATTCCGTCTATCTCAAAATCGTATGCCGATGCGCTGATGCCAAACTGGAAGCACAGCACTGCCAACATTATCTTTATTTTGATTTTCATGTTTCTTGAATTTTACAATGAATACTAATGGTAATCTCACATAAAAAAGTTACTTGCAAAAGTCGTTTATTATGGCCTCAAGTCGTTTGTCCCTTTCTTCTTTTAACACCCGGGCCGAGGGGTGCTGGGTGCGGTAGGCCGGAACACTGATGCCGGGTAGCTTAACCTGGGCCACATCGTTAACGGTAAAAGAGGGTAACGCCTCAAACTGCGCCCCGTTCCAACAGTCGATGATGCGGTTGTCATAATCCCCCGTAAGGAACAGGATGAGGTCTGGTTTCAATATCTCCACCTCTCCGCCTACTACCATAAAGCAACGTTTCTGTGCCTCGTAAATTTCTGTCCCGCAAAAGCCCGAGCCATCCGCTTTGCCTACTTTCACAATGTTGTTCCATAAATAGGCAATCTTCTTGTCGGGGCAACGGGCGTTCAGCAACGATGCAAACTGGTTGAAGCCATAGTGGAACGTACCATAGCGTGTGCCGTTGTAGCTGAACCCACCATGGTGATAATACGTTGCATAGAAATTCTCATAAATTCCCATAACAGCTCCCAAAGACACCTTTGAGCTGAAAACAGGCGACGGCGGGACGCCGAAATCGTCAGCATCTCCGACCCACGTGTTGGTCTCTTTACCGAAAACCAAGACTTTCATATCTGCTTCGGTATACCAGTTCTCATTTGCCATGCCGTTTTCCCAGCGTACGGTGCTCAGCAAAAACGGATAAGCGGGTTTCACTACAGCCTGTCCGTTGTCGGCAATCCCTTGTAGGGCGCTGCAAGTCTCTTTCCATCTTGACGCATAAAGTGTTTCTAATTGCTCGTTCAGTTTCATACAATCATCAAATGTGCCTGTTAGCTCCCGGCAGGCAGGTGAAAGGGAAGATAAATATACATATAAAAAAGCGTGGAGTCAATTCTGTTGCTCGTTCCACGATAGAAAGGCCTTCGCATTGCCCGACAAGTCGAAACGAGCAACGCCGAAAGCCCCACGTATGATGTAAGTATGTAGTTAATCTCATATTAACAACGAACAACAAATATTGTTCGATACTAATACGGATTGTATACAAATACATCCCATGAGACGTTCTTTGTTGCTTTGTCTTTGACTTGTCGATGAATTTGCGAAGTTCTTCTATCGTCAAAACCAAAGCGTACAAAAACGCCTTTTACCATTATGTATGTCTGCCCAACCTTTGCCCGTTAAGGCTTTCGGTACAGGTATAGACATTGCAAATATAATAATTTTGTTGTTGAAACAATAAGCTACACATAATTTTTTGAAGTTATATCCCGTTTAACTTAATCAAATACAAAAGTATAGGGATACATGTGCATTCTGTTCTTGAATGTTTTGTATAAAATGCTGCCTCATATGACCTACTAAAGGAATGTGGGGGAAATGTGCGTTCATAAGGAAGTGCAAAAGGCTGGGATTCGGACGAATTGCTTTTTTAGTAAAGTATTGCTCTGATATTCGGTGGGAGTGAAGGCGATTGCAGGAGAAGTCTTGGGGAAAGTCGTTTTATTTTCCTTTTGTTCCGTATTTGTTGTCAAACAATTTGCGAAATTTCTTGCCCCGTTCTATCATTTCGTCAAGTATCGGAAGCAAGGAATCCCCGAGTTTCGTAATGAAATACTCCGAGCGTGGCGACAATTCGGAAAAAATTACGAGCTGCAACGCAAATTTGAAGGTTGTGAAAGCCGACGTGTCGGATGTGAATGCTGTTGCAGCCGCATGCAAGGGAAACGATGTCGTAATAAGTGTTTACAATCCGGGTTGGACTAATCCGAATATCTATGAGGAAACGCTGAAAAACTATCCTCTGATTCTAAAAGCCGTGAAACAGGCAGGCATCAAACGCTTGCTGTGTGTTGGTGGTTCGGGCACATTGTTCTGCGCTCCCGGTTTGAGAGTTGTGGATTCGGGTGCAATTCCTGCAGAAATAATGGGTGGTGTGAAATCGTTGGGTGAGTTCTATATCAACACTCTGTGCAATGAAAAGGAAACAGACTGGGTGTTCTTTTCGCCTGCCGGAACTCTCGAACCGGGGCAACGAACGGGAAAATTTCGCCTTGGAAAGGATGATTTGATTGTTGATGAAAACGGCAAGAGTCATATCTCTGTTGAAGATTACGCAGTTGCCATGGTCGACGAAATGGAACAGGAAAAACATCATCGCGAACGTTTCACCATAGGCTATTAGCAGAGGGCAATCATAAGGGAAGTTTTCTCTTTTGACTGTTAAGGGAAGTCCTGTGAGGGCTTTTGGAAAAATAAAAACTCCCTGTTGTTTCGTAGTGAAGCAACAGGGAGTTTTGCTTTGTACTCGAAGCGGGACTTGAACCCGCACAGCCATCACTGGCCAAGGGATTTTAAGTCCCTCGTGTCTACCGATTCCACCATTCGAGCCCGATAGCGTTGCAAAGGTAACAATTTCCCGCCGCCTTACAAAGGCTTCCGCAAAAATAAATCGTGTTATAGTCGTATTGACTAATGGTAATAATACAATTCCGTGCAATGAATGCAACTCGAGTTCGTTATTTCTATATAAGTCAAACCATATAGAAGTATGAAGATTAAAACTTTTTTCAAGACTCTTTTTTGTATTGGGTTGGTTTTGACTCTTGTTTTGTATCTTTTCCATTTATACGGCAACTATATAGAAAAAACTCAGAAGCCGGTTGCCGATTACACGCTCGACGGATATAGGGAAAAGATTAACTATAAGAGGTCGAATGTAATTCTTGTAACATATAAATCGAAACAATACGAATTGCATACGGGAGATAGGATATTTAACAAAATAAAGTCTGGAGATATTCCCCGATTATACTATTCTTCAAAAACTGATTATCTGTTTTTTGAAGGAGATTACCTTCCTGTAGGTTATGCTCAGGTCTCTTTGTTTTTCACTGTCTTCTTTACGGTTGCGGGTACTTTAATATGGAGAAAAGAGCTTGATGATGATATTCGCACAATGTAAAAGACACAGGGGGCAAACGGAACAATCTCATTCTTTTACGTCCTGTCCGGCAACTTGCTCACCAAGCAGACGGCTATAATTAATCCTAATGATTTTATGATATAAACAAAGAATTTTTTGAGTCTATAGAAAATCAGTAGAAGAAACAAGATGAAAAAGAAATATTATATTCTACAGAAAGAAACTTACAGCATATATCCCCAAGTTGACTGTTTGTCTGTATTACAGGCACAACAAATTAGTTCTTGGAAAATGTTTCAGGATGTAAAGCCTAAACTAAGTTTTCGTTTGAAAAATAAGGCGAAACTTACCGATGTGCTGAGTTCAACCGCAGGTCCGTTTACGGATTTTTTAGTCAACTCTAAAGTCAAGGAGATTTTTGACAGTTCGCATGTAATGCAGCATCAGTATTTTGAGACATCTGTAAAAACTGTCAATAAAGAATACGAGTATTATTTGTTACATTTATCACAGCCCAATCTTATAGATGCTTTAAGTTATGAAGAATCAGAATTCCGTCAAACCGAATGGGAATTTCTTAATAAAGGTTCGATAAACATAAAGTCGTATTCGCACTATACGGAACTAAAAGCCAAAGACAAAGAAGGGTCTTTGGGTGTGTCATTAGACAAAATAGCAATGACGGAAAAGTTTGACAGAACTTTGGATATGTTCTTTTTGCTTCCTTTCGATTTTAATATATATGTATCAGAGACTTTGAAAGATAAAATGGAAAGCTGCGGCATAAAAGGTATCTCGTTTCCAAGTTCTGTTGTCTTTTAAGGCTAATTTATCATAAAAACATTCGTTCTGTCCGATAAAACGCTAATTTTGCAATGGTAAAGAACAGAATATAAAGCGACATTATTATGAAGGTAGTGAATTTTAGGAATGGTGCAGCGAAGTTGTTGCTCGTGGTGTGCTTTGTGATGTGTGCCGGCAGTGTTTTTGCCCAACACCGTTATTTTTGCGAATTGAAATCGGTGGAGAATAATGCGTCGTCTTCCATGTATGTTATCTTTGATTTCGGTACGCGCAGCTCTTACAACCTGTTGGGTGTGGACAACGACAAGACTGTGGTGGACGAGAAAGGCAAGGAGATTAATTTCAATGGCATTGTGGACGCTGCCGATTACATGGCAGACAGAGGTTGGTCCTTTGTTCAGGCTTATTCCACCGTTGACGACGACCGTCAGGTGGCTCGTTGGATTTTCACCAAGCAGGCTGCAAGTTTCGAGGAGGCTAAGGCGGGCATAATGACGAAATACGATTATAAGCAGATGAAGAAGAAATAAGGTCTTCTTTATTTAACAATTGAAACCATGGTGTGTGCGCGGAATTTCTTGAGATTTTCCGTTGCTTTTTCTCCACAAAAAATGATGTGTTTTCGGATGTGCGGAAAAACATAAGCCATGTTGTAAAAAATACAAGGCACTTATTTTAAAATAAGTGCCTTGTATTTTAAAATATATGCCTTGTATTTTTGCCGAAAAATGGTACCTGATTTTCAATGACTTACGAACGGTGATTTTTATGGGGTTTTGTGTGCTCCGAAACCGTGCTTTTTCTCCGTTTTTTTGAAACATTTTTCGATTCTTCCCTATAAAAATGCGGAGAAGAATATATTGGTGAGGCTTGTTTGGGGGACGAGATGTTAATTTGTCGGGTTAAAGTGTTAATTTTGCACCTTTGAAACTCTACGTCATGGCAACAAGGGCTTACACCAAATATCAACTTTTGCTGTTTCTCGGCATTCTCAGCACTTTCGGACCTTTTGTGATGGACATGTATCTGTCGGCATTTCCGATGATGGCGGAGCATTTCGGCGTACCTTCGCCAATGGTCCAACTGAGTCTCACTTCGTGTACTTTCGGTTTGGGAGCGGGGCAGCTGGTGTTTGGTACATTGAGCGACAGATTGGGTAGGAAGATGCCTTTGCTGCTTTCGCTTGTCATGTTCATGCTTTCCACATTGGGCTGTGTCTTTTCGCCCACAATCATGGTGTTTGTGGCGTGTCGCTTTGTGCAGGGACTTTCGGCGAGCGGGGGCATTGTGCTTTCGCGGTCCATTGCCGCCGATTTGTATGGCGGCAGAACGCTTGCCAACATGCTTGCCATAGTGGGCACGATTAATGGTGTGGCAACCGTAGCCTCTCCCGTGTGTGGCGGAATAATGACCGAGGATGCGGGGTGGAGAGGAATTTTCTGGTTTCTATTTGCTTTCGGGTTTGTGCTTACTGTTTGCACACTGAAGTTTAGCGAAACGCTGCCGAAAGAGCGGCGGCAAAATCTTGCGTTGCGCGATGTGGTGGGCAGATACGTCAAGGTCATCAGAAACCGGTCTTATATAGGGAGCGTGGCGCAGTATGTGCTGGCTTTGGTGCTTCTGTTCGTAAATCTTTCGTCTGCGCCGTTCATTGTTCAGCTCCATTATCATCTTTCACCCGCAGCATTCAGTTTAGTGTTTGCAGTAAATGCCGTGGCATTGGCTGTGTCTGCGGGAATGACTGCCAAGTTTCGCACAATGACCGGTGCATTGGGGCTTGCATCAAAGGGGGCTTTGATGTTCTCGGTTCTGCTTGTGGCGGCGTTTGTGGTGGGCTGCGGTTTCTGGGTTTACGAATGTCTGATTTTCTGTATATATCTCATGATAGGCATATCCATTACGTCGTCTAACGTACTTGCCATGGACAGCGAAAGAGGCAATGCCGGCATTGCCTCAGCCATTCTTGGCGGAATGGCATACGTTGTGGGCGGAGTGGTAGCCCCGTTCGTGGGAATGGGAGGGGACATAATGATGAACACGGCTTTGCTGTTCACCGGGGTATCGCTTTGCTCGTATGTTCTGTGGCGGTTCACACTGCCGCGCTAAGGGAATGTAAAAGAGTGGGGACGGGCTTGCAAAAGCCTCAGAGAGCAAACATTGTGTGGAGTAAATGTTTGCCTGTTGCCGTTTTGAAAACGTTGCTTTCGAATGTCTTTACGGCGTTTTCATGCAAATGGTCTTCAAAAGCGTTTACAAGAAAATCGGCTTCGAGAAGAATCTGCCAATCAATGCCTTGTACGTTTTCGTAAGTGTGGTGGTGGGCTATAAGAAAACAAACCCTTTCTGTTTGTTCCGGCGTATATCCGCCGAGTTTTTCCATGAGTTTCCTTGCTTCGGGCGGTCCTTCAATCTCCTGATGCTTGCCGCTGCAATCGCCGTACTTCTTTTCGCTAACGTGAATGCCTATGTCGTGGAGAATAGCCGCTGTTTCGAGAATGAAGAGCGTTTTCGCGTCCACGTTTTCAGACACGGCAATCGCGGCTGCAAAATCATGCACTTTTATAAAGTGCTGTATGCGGGCGGTGTCGCCTGCATCGTATTCCGTCATGGCGGAAATCAATTTTGCATGCCTTATGTCCATAATCCTGTGCTTTTATACTGCAAAGAAGTGGCGGCTTGCGCGTAGCAGGTGGCGCACCGTGGAGATAAGCTCCTGTGTTTCCTGAAGAGTGTTGAGGTAAAGAATTTCTATACGCAGGTTGCCCTCTTCCGACTGCATTCTGATCATCTGGCGGTCGCGAAGCGCAGAAAGCGTGTGGCGTGCCTCGTTGGCTTTGACCATAAACAGGTCGGCTTTTTCGAAGTCGCGGTTGTATATCATGCGGCGCGCTTCGTCAATAGTCTCGAGTGCCACGTTTTCTACCGGTTCGAATTCGTCAATCAAGGCTTGCGGCAGCGGCGTGAAGTTGTTGTCGATATGTTCGAGACAGGGATCGGAAATACGTTTCAGGCAGTAAATGATTTGCGAAATGCTGTTGCTCCCGAGGTGAAACCATGTGTTCTTTTCCACAGCCGTCAGGTAGTCTATCTTTCGCATTCCTATAAGTTCCTTTCGCCTCATCTTTTTCCAAAGGCTCTTTTCCTGGTCAAGATCGTTTGCTGCGCGGTGCAGAGTCTTGTAATCGTTGTTCTTCAAACCGTTTATGATTTGCAGATAGTTGTTTCGCGCAAAGTCGAGAACCTCAACCTGATTGGTTTTGATGTGTTCTCCGAGTAGCTCTCTTATTTCGTCTTTGTCCGTAGCCTTGATAAGTTTGCGGAACACCTGATCTTTATTCTCGTTAGCCTCGCGCTTTTTGAAAACTCTGTTGTTGCGTATGATAATAAGTACTACGAGGGCTATGGCAATGACCATTGCCACGGGACCAACATAGAACATGAACAGCGACATGCAGAAGCAAAGAATGAATGCTGCCCCTGCCGTGATAAACCAACCGCCAATGACAGAAATCACACCGGTTATTCTGTAAACTGCAGTGTCTCTTCCCCATGCGCGGTCGGCTAACGAACTACCCATAGCCACCATAAACGCAACGTAAGTGGTTGAGAGCGGAAGTTGGAGCGATGTGCCGATGATTATGAGCAATCCTGCAAGCACAAGATTCACTGCCGCCCTGACCATGTCGAACGCCGCTCCGTCGGGAAGCACTGCGTCGTCGCTATCGAAGCGTTGGTTAACCCAGTTCTTTATCTTGTCGGGAACCCAACTGCTTACGGTGTTGGAAAAGTTCATTGCGCTGCGCACTGTGGAGCGTGCAATTTTTGACGAACTGAATATTTCTTCGCCTGCATCCTGACGCGACAGGCTGACGGAGGTATTTATTACCTTGCGTGCCTTTTTGGATGTGATTAATGCGAATACCATTATCGCGCCTGCGGCAATAAGGAAATAAATAGGCGTATGCGCCGTTTCGTGCAACCTGCTTACGCAGAATTGTGACGGGTCTCCCGCGCCGGCTTCGGTGTAATACTGATAAGAAGACAGGGCCGCGAGCGGAACTCCTATGAAATTTACGAGGTCATTGCCTGCAAATGCCATGGCAAGGGCGAAAGTTCCGAAAAGAACTATAACACGGAAAATATTAATCTTGAAAGCATCAAGAATCTGTGATATAATGGTAAACGCTATGAGGTATCCCCACAGAATAGTGCCCTTGTGCGTCTCGATAATGTCTCGTACCTCGGGAGTCATGAAGGATGATTTTCCGAATCCTGCAACAAGAAGGAAATACATAATGGCTGTAATGGAAATTCCACCGAATATGCCGACCGCCCAACGGCTTTTCTGACGATATTTGAACGTGAAAATCGTTCGCGTGAGCCACATGACCACAAGTCCGAACACGAAAGCAATAGCAACAGAAAGAAAGATGCCTAGAATAATGGACAACGCCTTGTCGGTGTTTATCAGGTTTGCGTAACTAAGTGCCGGGTCGTGCATTATCTTTACTATAGCCAATGCCGTGCTGCCTCCGAGAAGTTCGAAAACCATTGAAACCGTTGACGAAGTGGGCATGCCGAGCGTGTTAAAGATGTCCAGCAAAATTACATCGCTTACCCCTACGGCAAGAAATATGCAAATCACTTCGTTAAAGTAATAGTAGTCCGGGTTAAGTATTCCGTGCCGCGCAATGTCCATCATACCGTTTGATGTAATTGCTCCGGTGAAAATACCAACAGCCGCCACGGCAAAAACCAAAGGAAGCTTTGATGCTTTTGAACCTACGGCTGCGCTGAGAAAGTTACCTGCGTCGGTTGAAACGCCTGCCGTGAGGTCGTAACACGCCAACGAAAAAATAAAAATTATTACGCCAAAATATAGATATTCCATTGAGGAAGGTCTGGGATTTATGGACGCAAAGTTAAAAAAAACCTTTATAAAAACAATGCTTACTAAGCGTTAAATCACGACTAACTGCCCTGCCCCGAAATAAAACGTTATATTTGCAATGTCTTATTGTGGGTAATCGAAGTGAATAGCTGTAAAAATATGAACCGATTTTTGGAAATGAGTTTGGAATATGCTTCGCAACGTTCCTATTTGGATGATTTGTTTAGTGTGTATCCGACCATACCGAACGGGATACGCGAAATAAATAAATCGATATGGGAGAAAGTAGAAAGCGCATACAACGCCAAAGACAGCTTCGCGCTTGTAAACGCAATGTTGGAATTGGATTTGTTTCCCATAAAAGATAGCTATGTTGCGTATATGAAGAGGGATAAAAGCTCTGTGAAAAGAAATCCGAGGACTGTGAACCGTATTGCGAACCAAATAATGCAGATGGACTTGGGCGAATTGTATATGAAATGCTCACGGCCGAAAGAAACAAACCGACAGATTGGTCCGATGTTCAAGAAATGGGTGGAAACAGGGGTTCTTGGCTTTCCTTTGAAAGGAGTAGATGCATTTGCAAACAACAATGAAGACGCTGTAATGGTGGCTTCGGATACAGAGATGAAGCTGTTTGCAGAAAAGAGCCTTGGTTACAATCGCAACAAAGGACTTGACTTCCTCGCTCGTATAAATGGTAAGTACGTGATAGGAGAGGCTAAGTTCCTAACGGATTTCGGCGGACATCAGGATGCTCAGTTTGATGATGCCATGGGAACATTGAATTGCGAGGTCAATGCTGTGAAAGTTGCGATACTTGATGGCGTTCCTTATATAAAGAGTCGAAACAAAATGCACAAGATGATTACCGGTAAATATAAAGATTTGAATATAATGAGTGCCTTGGTGCTGCCAACGTTTCTAAATACTCTCTGAAGCAATGAATTTTCTGATAAAGGGCGACAATATTGATGTGCTGAAATATTTGGCAGAAGAGCGTGGCTTTGCGGGAAAGATAGATTTGATATACACCGACCCGCCGTTTGCCACGAATTGTAGTTTTACTATAACCGATGGCAGGGCTGCAACGATAAGTAATTCGTCAAAAGGAAGCGTTGCTTATTCCGACAGATTGCTCGGCTTGGAGTTTGTGGAGTATATACGCCGTCGTGTGATACTTATGCGTGAACTTCTTTCCGACAAGGGGTCGATTTATCTTCATACGGATTACAAGATAGGGCATTATTTGAAAGTGATGATGGACGAAGTTTTCGGTATGGAGAATTTCAGAAACGACATAACAAGGGTAAAGTGTAATCCGAAGAACTTTAATCGTATTGGTTTCGGAAATGAAAAGGACATGATATTGTTTTATACAAAATCATCCGGTCCCATTTGGCACGAACCCAGAGAACCGTATTCGGAAAAGGACATAGAAACGTTGTTCAGAAAGACTGATAAAAACGGAAGACGGTACACCACCGTTCCCATTCATGCTCCCGGCGAGGCGCAAAAGCCCAAAATGTTCAAAGGGATGCTTCCGCCTTCGGGCAGACATTGGAGAACGGATGTGGAAACGCTTGAACAGTGGGACAGAGAGGGACTTATAGAATGGTCATCCAAAGGAAATCCGCGAAAGATTGTATATGCCGACGCGCGCGACGGTAAAAGGGTTCAGGATATATGGAGCAAATACAAAGATCCCCAATATCCCATGTATCCTACAGAGAAAAACGAGGGTTTTATCGACCTTATTGTCAAAACTTCTTCGAATCCTGGAAGCATAGTGCTGGATCCTTTTTGCGGTTCTGGAACAACGCTTGAAGTGGCAGAGAATAACGGACGAAGTTGGATAGGCATTGACAAATCGGAATTGGCTATAGACGTAACCAAAAAGCGTATGCGAATGAACGAAGGCGGCTTGTTTGAAAGTGGGTCGGCGTTCGTTGATTTCTCAAAGGGGGAATCTATCGTTTAGTCGGCATTGGTTTGGGAATGATATAAACACGTCTCTCCCCTTTTGCCTTGTGTGGCGAAAGGGGAGAGACGTGTTTTATGGCGTGTGGCTTTTATGCACAGAAGAACAGTATTAGAATCTGCGCGGTTAGGATTCTCAGGAACATCGTAAGAGGATATACGGTGGAGTATCCTATTGCCGGGGCATCGTTTCCTGCACTTGCGTTTGCAAATGCGAGAGCGGGTGGGTCGGTTGTGGCACCTGATATAACGCCTGCCAATACAAAGTAGTTTATTTTGTATTTTATTCTTGCTATCAAGCCTATTATTAATATGGGAATCACTGTTATCAGGAATCCTGTCCATACATATTTCACTCCGTCGCCTGCCACTACGGTTTGCCAGAATCCTGCGCCGGATTTTATGCCTACCGCCGCGAGGAAGAGCACGAGTCCCACTTCGCGCAAGAATAAGTTTGCACTCGTTGTGGTATATGATACGATGTGTACCTTATATCCCATGCTGCCTATGAGTATTGCCACAATGAGAGGTCCGCCTGCGAGACCGAGACGTACCGGAGCGGGCATGCCGGGAAGGGCTATGGGCAGACTGCCGAGCACCACGCCGAGGAGTATTCCTATGAATAGTGCGCCTACATTGGGATGGTCAAGGCGTTTCACCGAGTTGCCGAGACGGTCGGATACCTGGCGCACCGCATCTTGCGGACCAACCACATTTACACGGTCGCCTATCTGCAGGCGAAGTCCGTTGTTGGCAAAGAATTCGAGACCGGAACGTGTTACACGGGTTATGTTCACACCGAAAAGCATGTTGAAGTTCAGCTGTCCGAGAGTTTTGCCGTTCACTTCGTTGCGTGTTACCACAATTCTGCGCGAAATCACGGGCTCGTCCTTCGGTTCCCAGTCCACTTCCACTTCGTGTCCTATGAATGCCTCGATGGCTTCCACGTCTTCTTCGGCGCACACAATGTTCAGCTTGTCGCCGTCTTGAAGCATGATGTTGCGGTCGGGAATTATGAATTCGTTGCCACGGAGTATGGTGGTGCAAACGAGGTTACGCCCCAAGAAGTTGCGCACTTTCTCCATGTTTTTGCCCACGAGCGCGTGGTTGGTTACAAGGAGCGACATCGAGTGCGGCTTCGTGTTTGTGTTGTCGTTGTTCTCTTGTTCGAAGTTTTCGTTTTCCTTTTTCAGATTCACGTGGCATATATATCTTATGACCACCGTGGCACCTATTATTCCGAGCACGCCGAGCGGGTATGCACAGGCGTATCCGTTGGCTATTTGCGGTATGGTGCCGTGAAAAGAGGTTGAGAGAGCTTCGTTGGCAGCACCGAGACCGGGAGTGTTGGTTACCGCTCCGAACAGCACGCCTACCATCATGGGCAGATTGTTGGGGTCGTTAATGTCGAAACAAAGGTAGTAGAGAGCCAGCATTACGGCTACGTTCAGAACCACAAGCCCTATGGCGAGCATGTTAAGGGTGAGTCCGCCCTTCTTGAAGCTTTCAAAGAACGAAGGTCCCACTTGCAGCCCCACGCAATATACAAAGAGCATGAGACCGAAGTTTTGCATGAAGTCGAGTACTTCCACGGGGCAGGCGTATGCGCTTTCGGGCACACAGGTTTTGTATATGTGCCCCACGAGTATTCCCGAGAACAGCACAAATGCCACGCCGAGCGATATTCCTCCCACCTTGATTTTTCCGAACATCACTCCCGCTGCTATCACAATGGCGAAAACTATCACTATGTGCGCCACGGAACTTATGTCGGAAAACAAGTTATAAAACCATTCCATTTTTCAGATTATTTATTCTTTTTTATTTTCAGACGTGCAAAGTTACGCAAAATAGGTCAACCGCAGTCTGTGGCGAATAACCTTTTTATAAATATTCCTTTTTGAAATGTGCAAACAACGGTGTGCGGAAGATGAACGGGCGCGAATTGTCATCTGCCGCATGAAAACCGTAAATGAAAACGAAAAAAGGGTGGAAATTCGGTTTGTTTGCCTATGTGCAAAAAAACATAAGGCATGTTGTAAAAAATACAAGGCACTTATTTTAAAATAAGTGCCTTGTATTTTAAAATATATGGCTTGTATTTTTCGCCTTAATAAGTCTTTGAATGACAATGACTTACAAAAATATTTTCAAAAGGCTTAACTGCTTGTATGTTAGGTTCTTGCGAAAAATCCTATGCTTTGGCGAAAATTCGGCGGACTATGCCGTTTTTGTTCTGCGACATGCACCGAAAAACTTTCCGCTTATTTCAGATTTCCCGACTCTATGAGATATTCGCCAATCTGCACTGCGTTGAGCGCAGCTCCCTTGCGAATCTGATCGCCCGAGAGCCAGAATGTCAGACCGTTGGGATTGGCAAGATCTTTACGGAAACGACCCACGTAAACATCGTCCTTGTCGGCAGTGAAGAGGGGCATGGGATATTCGCCGTCCTTGGGATTGTCCACGAGAGTTACTCCCTTGGCTGCGGCAACGGCTTTGCGGGCTTCGTCAACGCTTATCGGACTTTCGGTTTCAATCCAAACGCTTTCGCTGTGGGAACGCAGCGACGGCACACGCACGCAGGTGGCACTCGTAACCACATCGCTGTGCATTATCTTGCGCGTTTCGTTGTACATCTTCATTTCCTCCTTTGTATAGTCGTTGTCCGTGAACACGTCAACCTGGGGAATCATGTTGAAAGCCAGTTGGTGGGGAAATTTCTTCACGGTTATTTCTTCGCCGTTCAGAGCCTGACGATATTGTTGTTCGAGTTCTTTCATCGCCACTGCGCCCGCTCCGCTTGCCGCCTGGTATGTGGCAACGTGTATACGCTTAATGTGGCTGATGTTCTCAAGCGGTTTCAGCACCACAACCATCATAATGGTCGTGCAGTTGGGGTTTGCAATAATTCCACGGGGACGGTTGAGCGCGTCCTCGGGGTTGCACTCCGGCACAACAAGTGGCACATCACTGTCCATGCGGAACGCACTCGAATTGTCAATCATCACCGCCCCGTATTTGGTAATGTCGCCGGCAAAGTCCTTCGACACTCCGCCGCCGGCCGATGTAAAGGCAATGTCTATGCCCTTGAAATCGTCGTTGTGTTGCAAAAGTTCCACTTCATATTCCTTGCCGCGAAAAACATATTTGTTTCCCGCGCTGCGCTGTGAGCCGAAAAGGCGGAGGTTGTCAATCGGAAAATCGCGCTGAGCAAGAACTTTCAGAAATTCCTGCCCTACAGCACCGCTTGCTCCTACGATAGCTACGTTCATATTTGTATAGTGTTTTGTTGTAAACTTAAAAGTTTCGGAGAAATCTGTCGGGTTTTCTCTCCTAAGTTTTGCAAAATTATTGTTTTCCTGTCGATAAAATGGCGTAGGTGTAAAGTTTTTCGTTACTTTGCAAGGATATTATGCGTAAATTCGCTTTGAACGTATGGCAATGCTTGAAGGAAATTGGAAAGAGCGCACCACGTTGCTTCTCGGAGGCAATGCCGTGGAACAACTTGCGCACAGTCGTGTCATGATAGCCGGTGTGGGCGGAGTAGGAGCCTATGCCGCCGAAATGATATGCCGCGCGGGGGTAGGACATATAACTATTGTCGATGCCGACTGCGTTGCACTCTCAAACATAAACCGTCAGCTGCCCGCCATGCACTCTACGGTGGGGCGCAAAAAGGTTGAACTCGTGGCGGCAAGACTCAAGGACATAAATCCGGAGCTTGACGTGAACGCGCAGTGCCTTTTCCTGGACGAGGAAACCATTCCCGCCCTGCTCAGGGAGGGAAAATTCGATTTCATAGTCGATGCCATAGATACGATAACGCCCAAGGTAGCGCTAATAAGCGAGGCAATCAGAAGAAGAATAAGAATTGTTTCGTCAATGGGGGCAGGTGCGAAGACCGATATAACCAAAATTCGTTTCGCAAACGTTTGGGATACGTATAATTGCGGTTTAAGTCGTGCCGTGAGGCAGTCTTTGAAGAAACGCGGGCTTTCGCGCCGCAAACTTCCCGTGGTGTTTTCGGAGGAAGTGCCCGACATGAACGCCGTGAAAGCCGTGGAGGGCGAACGAAACAAGAAAACCACCGCAGGAACTGTGTCGTATATGCCGGCAACATTCGGATGTTTTCTCGCGGAATATGTCATTACGCATCTCACAGCCGATAAATAATAAAGAATCATGATAAATCTCAAAAACATTCATAAGAGTTTCGGAAATCTCGAGGTTTTGCGGGGCATTGACCTGCACATAGGGAAGGGCGAAATAGTAAGTATCGTAGGACCGAGCGGTGCGGGAAAGACCACATTGCTTCAAATCATGGGCACACTTGACCGCCAGACTGCGGGAACCGTTGAACTTTGCGGAATGAACATAGACAGTATGAGCAGGAACGAGCTTGCGCGTTTCCGCAACAGAAAAATCGGCTTCGTTTTCCAACAGCATCAGTTGCTAAATGAGTTTACTGCCGAGGAAAACGTGCTCATCCCTGCATACATAGCCAAAACAAAACGCACAGAAGCCATTGCGCGTGCGGAAGAGTTGCTCGGATTCGTGGGGCTTTCCGACCGCAAAAACCACAAGCCGCTTGAGCTTTCGGGCGGAGAGCAACAGAGAGTGGCGGTGGCGCGTGCTCTTGTAAACAATCCCGATATTGTTTTTGCCGATGAGCCTTCGGGCAGTCTCGACACAAGGAACAAGGAGGAACTTCACAAGTTGTTTTTCGAACTTCGCGAACGTTACGGACAGACTTTCGTTATTGTTACTCACGACGAGGGACTTGCTTCGCAAACCGACCGTACCATTCACATGCGCGACGGTTTGATTGTTGAGCCCGAGGGCAATGGCGAAGCCGCCGTTTGAATTGTTTCCGGGACATAACCTTAAAAACATGAACAGATAATGATGTTACGTAAGAAATTTCAGTTGTTGTTTTTGCTGCTTCTGATTTCCGCTCCGCTGAGTGCCCAGATGCAGTGGCATTCTCCGTTTGACGATTGCGGAGACGAGCCTTTTTTGTGCGGACGTGCGTGGAACAAGGAATTGGGTCTGAATTTCCACCGTCTGCCCGAGAGATATAAAGAAAAAGTTACCCAAAACGTGTGGGGACTTTCCCAACTCAGTGCGGGTTTGTCGCTCAGGTTCACCACCGATTCCAAAATGATAAAGGTGAAATACGTTTTGGGACAGAAAGGGGGCTATCTCAACATGGCTTGGCTCAATCATTCGGGGGTTGATCTCTATGGTGCGGATGCCAAGGGCGGTTTGCATTGGGTGGGGAACCATATGGAGTGGCATTTGAGCGGCGATACTGTGGAATTTACCTATCGCGACATAAGCTATCCCAAGGGTCTTGAGGGTGGAACGGAGTTTCGCCTGTATCTTCCGCCCTATAATGAGGTCAAGAACATTGAAGTGGGTGTGGACAACGGAGCAAAATTTGCCTATAAGCGTGAAAAACGCGCCAAGCCCATAGTTGTTTACGGTTCGTCCATAGTTAACGGCGCATCGCCTTCGCGTCCGGGACTTATGTTCACAAACATTGTGGCGCGCGAAAGCGGATGGCCTGTGGTGAACTTCGGTTTTTCCGGTTCGGCATTTATGGAACCGGAGGTTTTCGACTTTCTTGCGGAGATCGATGCCCGTGCTTTTATATTGGATCCCATTCCCAACAGCTACAATCTCGGAGATGAGATTGTGAAGCGTGCCTGCAACGGGGTGAAGAAGCTGCGCAAGGTGAGCGACGCGCCAATTCTCATGGTCGAGGCGGAAGTTCCCTTGGACACGATGTTTCGCAAGAAACGCTGCATGGACTATGTGAACGGCAACAAGCGTTTTTATGAGGCTTACAAGAAACTTCGTGCGCAGGGAATCACCGGTTTGTATTATCTGCCTGCGAAAGAAATGAATTTCACAGAGGAATCGATGATTGAAGGTACTCATCCCAACGATTTTGGAAACCGCCAATATGCCGACGCATATCTCAAGAAAATTAAGGAGATGTTCAACGGCATGCAGGCAAGAGGCGGCGCATCGCGTGCAAGAGTACGAAAATAGAAAATTGTGTGGCGTGATGCCTACATAAAGCTTCATGTAAATTCTTACTTGCGGAAAGCGCAAAAAATACAAGGCACATATTTTAAAATATGTGCCTTGTATTTTGAAATAAGTGCCTTGTATTTTTGCACAAAAGCCTTGTAATTTTTCGCGTGTCGTAAGTATCGGAAAAACAAATACTTGCAAAGTCGGAATTTTTACTGTTAAAAAGAGCCGCCCTGCGGGAAAAAAGTTTCCGTGCAGGGCGGTTTTCTTTGGCGTATGGATACGCTTTTATTTCTTGTTCTTCTTGGTGTTCACCACAATCATTATGGGGTAGTGATCGCTCGGTGTGTGGGCGTGTGCAACCTTTTTGCCGTTGGCATCGACTGACTCGGTGCGATACACATCGGTAAGTTCGCCGTATTTCTCGACTGTGAAATTGTTGGTGAGGAATATGTGGTCTATTCTTTCGTCCATGCCCAGACCTTCGGGGCGGAAGCTGTTGAAAGTGCTCATGTTCAGATAGCGGAACTTGGCTATGCGATATGCGTCATTGAGAATGCCCGAGTTGTCAATAAGCTTGAAACCGTCGTTGTCTTGATTAATATTAAAGTCGCCCGAAAGAATGGCTGGCAATTTGTGTTTGTCCTCTTTAATGCGGTTCATAATCATTTTTGCACTCTCTGCGCGAGCCGTAACGCCTATGTGATCCATGTGCAGATTGTAATAGACGAATTTGAACTTGGTTCCCTTAATCTTGAAAACGCCCCATGTGCATATTCTGACGCATGCGGCATCCCAGCCCAAGCCTGGACGGTCGGGGGTGGGGCTTAGCCAGAAATTTCCGCTCTCAATGAGTTCAAATTTTTTGGTGTCGTAGAAAATTGCCGAGTGTTCTCCTTTTTTCTTGCCGTCGTCTCGTCCCACGCCTATATACTCGTAGCCGGGAAGTTGTGCCTTCATGTCCTCAAGCTGATTGCGAAAGCCTTCCTGTGTACCGAATATTTCGAAACCGTGAAAGCGTATAAGTTTCGTGAGATAGGGACAACGCTGTTGCCAACCGTCTCCGCTATTCGCGTCGCCGTCGTTTTGCAAACGAATATTGTAAGTGGCGAGAACAAACTTGTGAGCCGAAGCAAATGTAACGGCAAACAACGCAAATAAAAGTATTGTAAGTTTTTGTTTCATGATGTATTGTATTTGTTTTGCAGTGCAAAGATAGCAATAAAAGCCTCATGTGGCGGAAATAAAGGGAAAACGTTTCGGAACATTCGCCTATGCGCACAAAAAACAGAGGAAGCACCTTTACGATGCCCCCTCTGTTATGTTATATAAAGGAGTAAGTCTTTTTTCAGACCCTCTCAATGTACGCAATAACGTCTCCGCGATTTACGTTAGCCCCTTGCTTAGCGCAAATCTCAACAAGACGACCGCCCATGTTTGCCGGAACTTCGGATATATAGCCGTGGTTGTTCTCAATGAAGCAGAAAGTATCGCCGTCGTTGTATTTCTGTCCGATGAAAGGCTCTATTGCCTTCTGCGCTTCGCCTTCGCCTTGGATTTCCCAAAGCAATTTTCCGCTTTCTCTTGCAACTACGGGATCGGCTTTTTGATGCTTCAGCTCCGAAATCTGTTCTGCCGTCAAACCTGCGCCTGCTTGTGCGTCCTTTGCCTTTTGCAGGTCTTCGAGGAAGCGTTTCTTTGCCGCGCCGCTCTTATAGTCGCGATACTGCGACTCATGCATTGCGAACTCAAACAGTTCTTCCTGGTCTTCTCCCTCGTCCCAACCGTTTTCTTTCATTTCTTTCTGGAAACGTGCGAGATCGTCGGGATAATTGCTCTGAGGATCTTCGGTTGTGAACTCGAATCCTTTTTCCTTTGCCAGTTCTATGAGTTCGGGAGCCACTTCTCCGGGCAATTTTCCGCTCTTTCCGAGAATCATACCCCATATACTGTCGTCCATCATAGAGTAACGCGGCTTGCCCATACTCTCGCAGAGAAGATTCATAAGGGCAATGTTCTTGACATATTGGCTGAACGGGGTAACAAGTGGGGGATAGCCCACACGAGGCCATACATAAGCCACCTCGTTAAAGAGACGTACCAAAAGTTCATCCTCGCTGTAGGGCTTTTCTCCCTTAGCTTCGCGATTATGATTGATTGCGCTCTGCACACCTTTGAGATCCGCCATCATGGAACCCATCATGCCGCCCGGAAGTCCGCAACCAAGCAGAAGAGAACTCTCCAAACGGTTCTGTTTGTTCATGAAGTAGCCGAGGAAATCGTCAATGAATTCCTGAGTAAGCTTGCGTACTTCCATATAAGCATCCATGTCGATGTCAGCTACCTCGAAGCCGTAATGTTTAAGCATGCTTTGCACGGAAATAATGTCAGGATGTCCCTTACCCCAGGAAAGCGGTTCAACAGCTGTGTCGATAATGTCCGCACCATTCTTGCAAACTTCAAGAACCGAAGCCATGGCAAGACCGGGTCCCGTGTGGCTGTGATACTGTATGATTATTTCCGGGTGTTTTGCCTTGATCATTGCGCAAAGTTTGCCAAGCATTGCCGGCTGTCCCACGCCTGCCATATCTTTAAGGCATATTTCGGGAGCACCTGCCTCTATGAGTTTGTCGGCAACGGCACTGTAATATTCTGCAGTGTGAATGGGAGAAGTTGTAATGCAGAGAGTGGCTTGCGGAGTCATTCCTGCATCGAGAGCATAGTGTATGCTCGGTATTATGTTGCGCACGTCGTTCAATCCGCAGAATATACGGGGAATGTCAACGCCTTGTGCGTGTTTCACCTTGTACATGAGCTTTCTCACATCTGCCGGAACGGGGAACATACGCAGTGCGTTGAGTCCGCGATCAAGCATGTGGGTTTTTATTCCCGCTTCGTTGAACGGTTTGGTGAAAGCTCTTACAGCCTTGTTGGGGTTTTCTCCGTAGAGAAGGTTGACCTGTTCAAATGCTCCGCCGTTTGTTTCCACACGTGAGAAGCATCCCATCTTTATTATTGCGGGTGCAACGCGCTCGAGCTGGTCTTTGCGCGGCTGATACTTGCCCGATGATTGGAACATGTCGCGATAAACGAGACTGAATTGGATTTTTTTCTTATTCATGATTTATAGCTTTGTTTCTGATTGACGAATGTGATGCGAAAGGGCGCACATTACGCGATGCAAAGTTATGAATTTCCTGCGATTCCGCATCTCGTCAAAAGAATGTTTTTGTTAGATTTGCAGGCAATGCGTGTATTTTGCGCCATTATCGTGAATGTTGTAAAATAACGGGTGTTTTTTGTAATAATCCGCAATGTTGTCTGTCCTCATGGTGAAAACAAACGGGCGAAATGAATGATTTGCAAATAGTGGAGCGTATTTTGAACCGCCGCGAGAAGAATCTCTTTGCGGTGGTCGTTGCAAAATATTCCGCTTTGGTATATTCCAAGGCTCTTGTCATTTTGCGCGACGAGGAACTTGCTAAGGATGTTTCGCAGCAGGCGTTCATCAAGGCTTACACCAATCTTGATTCGTGGAACGGCGGCGAATCGCTTGCGCCGTGGCTGTCGGTTATTGCATCACATATGGCTGTAAACATGCTCGATAAGGTAAAGCGCAGAAACAATGCCCCGCTTTCCGAAGACATTGCCGGGGAGGATGATTTTTCCGAGGAACACGAGGAGCGGCTTGCCTGTCTGCGCAGGGCGATAAGGCTTTTGCCGCCGCAGGAAAGAGACATAATACGTTTGCATTACGACAAGAACATGAAGACGGGGGAGATTGCTGAAAAACTGGGGCTTTCGCCGTCGAACGTTCTTGTCAGGTTGCACAGAATACGCGAGAAGTTGAAAAACATGATAATTGAAGGGAAAAATGAACGATAAAGATTTTGATAAACTTATAGCGGAAAGTTTCGAACGGGACCGTATGCTCGAAAGCATAAACCGCAGCGTGATGAAGGAAATCAACCGCACGGAGCGCAAGACCCTTTTGCATTGTGTGCTCAAGCTTGTGGGCATGGCGTTTGGCATTCCGTTGGTGGGCATAAGCGGTGTGTCTGCCATTATCAGCGGCATGGAGAAAGCCGGGTCGGACATTGTGCTTGCGGCTCTCGTACTTTCTCTGATTGTTTTCGCGCTTTCGGCTTTAATGATGCTTATGAAATTTTCTTCCGAAAGTTTTGTAATAATTTCCAGGGCGGCATGTCATAAGGATGAACTCAAAAATATAAACAATTAAACCATAAAGATTATGTTAGATGAAATTACAGGATTAATGGCAGTTTTTCTCTGCTTAGGCACTCCCGTTGTAGTAACGATGATGTACTATAAAGATAAAATGAGCTCCAAAGCTGCCGATGTGGAACTCCGTAAAACCGTTATTGAAAGCGGAGTCGATGCGGAAACCGCCAAAGTTATTATTTCCGAAAATGCTCCGCAACGTAAAAAGCATAGCAAGTTTGCATGGATATTCGCCACTCTCATAGTGGGATGTGCGCTTGTAGGCTCGGGAGCGGGCAGTTTTATAGGCAGGGAAATAGGCTCGGGCAAGGATTCGTTCTTTCTTGCGGTTGCGGGATGCGGCATAGGATTGATTGCAGCTTTCATAGCCACTTGGAAGATGTATCCGAAATTAAAGAACAGCAACATCGAGGAAAGTCCGAAGGACGAACAGTGATTCCCGACTGTTGGGAAACGATGGATGTGAGGTTTTGAAAACGTGTGCAACCGAAATGTTGCACACGTTTTTTGTTTATCTCAGCCGGAGGTGGAGTTATAAAAATTACGGGTGCGGGAAAATAGAATTTGCGGCTCGAAAAAATTGGTCGGGATATGAGTTTTTTTGCGCCTTTTGCCGTCAGTAAAAAACATACATGGCTTGTTGTAAAAAATACAAGCCATATATTTTGAAATAAGTGCCTTGTATTTTAAAATAAGTGCCTTGTATTTTTTTGCTTTTCTAAGTTTGTGATTTACAGAAACTTATTTTGAAGCGTTTTTTGACGCTTTTTGTGAAGCTTTTTTGCGGGTTGCGGGGTGCTTTAATTAGCTGTGGTTTTCTGCGTTTTCCTGAAAATTTTCATCATCAGCTTTCTTCCCCATACCACGATAAGTGCAAAGAGCATCCGGGTGGATATAATCCAGAACACGCTTATTCCTATAGCTCCGAACACGCATGTGTCTTCAATAATGGAGTGGTTCATTGCCAAATGTCGGTTCACTGCCGCCGCCTTTTCCCTCGGGATAGTTCCGTTTTCTATGCAGTCGAACATTACGGCACCACCGTATGAAATTCCCAACGTATTGCCCACGAGCCAAAAGTAGGCAGCGTCTTCGGGCAAACCGAAAAAGCGCATGAGAGGTCGCAGGAATTTTGAAATGGCATCGAGCATGTTGAACGCCTGAAGCATGTTCTGCATAATCATAATGGCGTAGATTATGAGGAAAATCATTATGGAAAGTTTTAGATTCGACACCGTCCAGTTTTCTGCCACTTCCGCAAGAGTGGTTTCGGCATGCGGCGCGGTTGCAAACCCGAAAGTCTGTGGCATTTCGGGCAATATGAGGTTCAAATAGAAGGCTGCCGCGAAAGCCATGAGGATTCTGAGAACCACCATGCCTGCAAACGACGAACCAGTGCGCCGCGTTACGGTACATTCCATGGGAAGCGCGTGGCACAACAGAACCATTAGCGAAATAATGGTGGCCTGGCGCAAAGTGAGGGTAAGCGACAGCAACACTGCCACGGCGGCGTATGTGGTGAGAGCCGCCCCGGTGATGAAAACCACCGCGCTCTCGCCGGGAAGTCCCATGAGCCGGAACAGAGGGTCAATGTATCGTGCCGCAAAAGCTATAGCCCCGTAGTGCTGAAGCAATGTAACCGCAAGCGATATGGGAATCATCATCTTGAGAAGCCACAAGGTCATTTTGCATGACTTGGGAAAGGCATCCGTGCAGCACCTGCGCGTTTTCGTTCCGAATGATATAAACGTTTTTCTGTTCAAAATTTCAAATCCTTTACGAAATGCGGTGCAAAATTACCCATTTTATGCCGCCTGCAAATTGATTTTTGCATAACTTTGTACTATACAGACAATAATTAAAACAGGAATAAATGAAACTCAGAAACATTATTGCAGCGGCAGCATTGCTCTTTGCCGCCACAACAACGGCAAGCGTAACGCTTCCACCCGATGGCGAGTGGATAAAACCCACCGACAAATCCATTGTATATGTTGGTCGCGTAAGCTTTCGTAATCCCGATGCTCCCATGTTCAATTATCCCGGCACCGAAATCCGTGCAGGATTTACCGGAACATCACTGAAAATGGTTTGCAAGCCCATGACGGGCTATTTCATGGTAAGCATTGACGGCAAAAAGGCATTCAAAGTGGGCTTCAACGCTCCCAAGGATTCCATTGTCAATCTTGCCACGGCACTTTCGCCGGGAAAACACACCGTCAGAGCAATGTATGTGATAGAAGGACTGGATCGCAAAGGCGATTTTCGAGGCTTTATCCTCGATGAAGGATGCAAACTCTTCAAACCGGCTCTGCCCAAACACCGTATAGAGTTTATTGGCAACTCCATAACTTGCGGTTTCGGCAACGAAAGTCTCAGAAAAGACGATCCCTTTGAGTTTGAAAGCGAGAATCATTATCTCACCTACGCCAGCATAGTAAGCGACAAACTCGATGCACTTCATACCGCCATAGCCCGTAGCGGTATAGGCGTTTACAGAAATGCGGGCGGACCAATCGAAGGTTCTGCGGACGTAATGGCTGCGGAATTTCCTTATACAATATATAATGACCATTCCGAGAGGTGGGATTTCTCGCGTTTCATTCCCGAGGTTGTTTGCATAAATCTCGGTACAAACGATTTCTCGGGTCCGGGCTACAAAGTGGAACTTTACGAAAAAGCTTACCGCGATTTTCTGTCCATGGTCCGCAGTCATTATCGCGATGTGCCCATAGTTTTGCTCACCGGCAGTATGCTTCAGGGCGAAACCAATGAACTTCAGAAAAAAACGCTTGACCGTATTGCAGATGATTTTAAGAAAGTGGGCGACAACAAGATTTACCGCCTCGATTTCTCACCACAGAAAGGCGATTTGGGTTATGGCGCGTGCTGGCACCCGAGTTACAAACAACATCAGAAGATGGCGGACGAACTATATCCCTTGTTGAAAAAACTATTAAAGTAATATTGCGTTCGCCAAACCGACATAAAATTAAAAAGGCGGGTATCCGAAACTTTGGATACCCGCCTTTTTGTTTCTTTCCTTATGCTTCGCCGTTCAAATGGTTACTCATTTGTGCGGGAGTGCCGGGGAAGCGGATTTCTCCGAAGACTTGTTCGTATTTTTGTACGTTGTTCTGAAGAGCATAAAGCAAACGTTTTGCATGTTCCGGTGCCATGACAACACGAGATTTGACAGGAGCTTTCGATGTTCCCGGCATAACGCGGATAAAGTCGAGTATAAATTCCGCACTCGAGTGTGTAATAACGGCAAGGTTTGAATATACGCCCTCCAAAAGCTCTGCGGGCACGTTGATTTCAAGTTTGTCTTGATTGTTCCGGTTATCTTCCATGATTATGTTTCTTTTTGTGATTGGTAAATATAACGCAAAGTTAACGAAACCGCAGCAAAAACGCGGCTTTCCCCGCTTGTTTATTGTCGCGTCCTGCAAATTAACAACCGCATCCGGTAAACTTTTCCCCGCAAGCCGCGCTGTCTGCAATGAAACCCGGAAAACGGACGCGAAAACGCTGTTCCTGTAAACTAAAACTTGCAAATTGAAAGCGAATAGTGCTAATTGTACAAAATATAACGGTCGGAGATTGGAAATAATCTCTTGTTCGGATTGCAGATATAGAAAAAATTATACTTTTGTGCCACGAAAATTACGATGTTATAAATTAAATGACAATGAAAAAGTTATTTACTATTCTCGCACTTGGCGCAGGAATTATTTGCGCAAATGCACAGTCGGTAAAAGGTAACAAGTTTGCCGACAATTGGACACTTGGTATTTCGGGCGGTGTAATTACTCCGACCACCAACCATGCTTTCTTTGGCAGCATGCGTCCTACAATCACCCTTGAGGCTTCTAAGTGGTTCACTCCGGTTTACGCGCTTGCTGTTCAAGGACAAACGGGCTTCAACTACGATAAAATCGGTTCCATGATGCCTGCTTCCGAATTCGGCAAGAGCAAAACGGCTTTTGATGCCGCACAAGTTATGCTTCTCAACAAATTCAATCTCTCAAATCTCTTTGGCGGTTACAAAGGCGAGCCGCGTTTGTTTGAAGTTGAGGCTTACTTCGGCGCAGGTTACACTCATTTCTATATGAACGGCGGCAAAGACAACGGCATAGACGGCTTCAGTTCAAAAACAGGTTTGAATTTCAATTTCAACCTTGGCTCTGCAAAAGCATGGCAATTCAACATCAAGCCCGCCATTACCTGGATTCTCGATGCCAACAAGTATGCTCACCCCATGAACTACAATGTAAATCGTTCTGCAGTTGAGCTTACCGCAGGCGTAACCTATAAGTTCGCCACAAGCAACGGTACTCACAATTTTGCATTGGTTAAAGAATACGATCAGGCAGAAGTTGACGGTCTCAATTCAAAGATCAATTCTCTTCGCGGACAAGTTGACGGTTTGAACAACGAAGTTAACAACCTCAAGAACGAGAATGCAAAACTTCAGAACGAACTCAACGAATGCAAGAACCGTAAACCGCAGACAGTTGTAAACAATGTAATCAACCGCGACCTTGAAAGTTACATCACTTTCGCACAGGGCAAGAGCGTGATAGAACGTTCTCAGATGCCTAACGTGGAACGTGTTGCAACTTACATGAAGAATCACAAAGATTCCAAGGTTGTTATCAAAGGTTATGCTTCACCCGAAGGCAGCGCAGAGATTAATGCAAAACTTTCCAAGAGCCGCGCAGAAGCTGTAAAGACTGTTCTCGTTAAGAAGTATGGCATCAGGGCAAGCCGCATACAGGCTGAAGGTCAGGGTGTAGGAAACATGTTCAAGGAACCCGATTGGAACCGCGTGAGCATCTGCACACTCGACAAATAATTTGCAGCAAACATTTTTAGAATAAACGCTTGGGGGCTTCCCGTAAGGGAATGCCCCTTTTTTTGTTTCGTATCTTGCAGGATGTACTCATTTTCCCGTCCTGTGTCCCGATAATTTTTCAACCGTTTCGGCATGTCGAAAAAAACATAAGGCATGTTGTAAAAAATACAAGCCATGTATTTTAAAATACAAGGCACATATTTTAAAATAAGTGCCTTATATTTTTCGCCTTTCCAAATGGTTGAAAAACAACAATATGCAAAAGCCGTTTCAACCCTCTTGAAAATCCCTTATATCGGTATGCTCTGTAAACTTATTTACCGTATCTTTGCACACAGAAACGAAACGTTGCAAAACAGAATAGAATCAATTATGGATAGGAACGCGAAACCATTTGTCAAGTGGGTTGGTGGAAAAGGACAACTCATAGATCAGTTGGAGGCATTGCTTCCCGTTGATTTTGATAATTGGGAAAATGTAACATACATAGAACCTTTTGTCGGCGGCGGGGCTATGCTTTTTTATATGTTGCAACGGCATAAAAATATAAAGCATGCTGTAATAAATGATATAAATAAAGATTTAATCACATGCTATAGAACTGTAAGAGATAATGTGGAAGTTTTGATAGCAGAATTATATAAAGTTCAGAAACAATACTACGCATTAAAGACTATGGAGGAAAAGCGAGAGATGTTTATGGCTGTAAGGGAAAGATACAATGAAAAAAATCTTGAACCCATAGAGAATACGGCAATATTCATCTTCTTGAATCGTACATGTTTCAATGGTTTGTATCGCGTAAATAAGAAAGGACTATTTAATGTACCTTATGGAAAATATTTGCACCCTCTTATTTGTGATGAAGAAACTCTTAGGGTTGATAGTAACTTACTGAAACGTGTGAGAATATTGGAAGGTGATTTTGAAAGAACCTTAAAATATGCTCAAAACAGAACATTATTTTATTTTGATCCTCCATATCGTCCTCTTTGCGATACTTCAAGTTTTAATGATTATACAAAAGAATCATTCAATGATGATTCACAAATAAGGTTGAAGAAGTTTTGTGATAAAGTAGTCTCGGAAGGTTATAGTTTTATGTTGAGTAATTCTGATTGTAAAGGAAAAAATGAAGATGACAATTTCTTAGACATGTTGTATTCTGACTATTGTATCGATCGGGTATTGGCTTCTCGTAACGTAAACGCCAATGCTGCCAAACGAGGAAAGATTACCGAGCTCCTAATTCATAGTTATACAAAGACCAAAGGATGTTATATGAACACTATGGCAGAACAAAAATCTTTGTATGTGGCAGAAAACGAAAAAGCTTATGCTTAAAGATTTTGACAAATTTATATCCCAACTGAAAGGAACCAACCAAACACTTGATTTCTTTTGTGATTTCTGTAAAATATCGCAAAACGTAGAAGAAATAAAGCTTAGCCTGTGTATGCTAAATAGCCTTGTAGGTGCAACGAACTTGCGAAAAAGTGTAGAGGCAATTTGGAACAGGGATAAAAAGGTTTTTTCTGTAATGAACATTCTTGTTGCAGTTCGGACTCGTGAAAAGAAAAAAATCCTTAATTATTTAGGGGATTGTGTTCCCATGGAAAGTATGTTTACATCTGTTGATTCCATAATGGAATTCTTGGGAGAAACAGGTTTGGGACATGTCCTTCAAAATCAACAGGTGAAAAACCTTGTAGATTATGTTTTTGGTATAGAGACAGGGCTTGATACGAATGCAAGAAAGAACCGGAGTGGACATATAATGGAGAAAACCGTCGCAAACATATTTTTGAAAGCTGGTATTCCTTTTAGACAGGAAGTATATTCCAAAGAATGGGCAGAAATAAACAGAGTTTTGGGTGATGACGAAAAGCGATTCGATTTTGTAGTTGAGACACTAGAAAAAATCTATTTGATAGAAGTGAACTTTTATAGTGGTGGAGGATCAAAACTAAACGAAGTGGCACGCTCGTATTCAGACATCGCTCCAAAAATAAACTCTGTGAAAGGTTTCGAATTCGTTTGGATTACCGATGGTATAGGTTGGAAATCTGCTAAGAATAAGTTGCAAGAAGCTTATAACATAATTCCCAAAATATACAACTTGACTTCTATAGAGGAATTTGTCAAAACGATTAAGGCATAAAAGATAATTGAGGTAGTAGAACAAAGATTGACATGAGAAAGATTAGTATAAGAATGTATGTTTTTGACAATGCTAATATTCCTATCAACGGAAAATGATACAATCGTATTATAAATCCTCAAATAATGATTTCGTTATTGCGCAAGGTGATTGTTTCAAACTTTTAAGAAACTTTGATTTCAAGTTTGACATGATATTTGCCGACCCACCTTATTTCCTTTCTGACGGAGGCTTTTCCATGCAGAGTGGTAAAGTGGTTTGTGTTGATAAAGGTGATTGGGATAAAAGCAAATCCCAAGAAGAAATGTGCGCTTTCAATGAGGAATGGATAAAATTATGTCGTGAAAAATTGAAAGATAATGGAACAATATGGATTAGCGGAACTTATCACAATATATTTTCTGTTGCCAATAGCCTGACATCGCTTGGATATAAAATTTTGAATATTATAACTTGGGAGAAAACCAATGCCCCTGCAAATATATCCTGTCGTTTCTTTAAGTTTTCCACTGAATTTGTCATTTGGGCAAGAAAAACACAGAAGATACCTCACAAGTTCAACTACGAATTAATGAAAAAACTGAATGCGGGAAAGCAAATGACAGATGTGTGGCATATGCCTGCTATTGGTCGCTGGGAAAAAACTTGCGGAAAACATCCTACTCAAAAACCTTTACGTCTTCTTGTACGGATGATTCTTGCTTCTACAAATCAAGGCGATTGGGTTTTAGATCCTTTTTGTGGTAGTTCTACAACAGGCATAGCTGCAAATTTATGTGGTCGGAGATTTGCAGGAATAGAACAAAATTCAGATTTCTGTGAATTGAGTAAGAAACGACGAGAAGAAATGGATAGTTTTGAAAATTTCGAGAATTTAGTGAAGCATATAGAAGATTTGAATGTGTTACGATCTTCTTTGGCAACGAATGAGAGTTTTTGCGGATATGTTCAGACTCCATTCTGATGTTGTGGTGATGCGGAAGAGGGCGAAAGGGTTTGTTTTTATGATGCGATATATTTCTTTTAAGCGATGTCTGGCAGTGGTTGTCGTTGTAGGTTTGTGTTCTGCGGGATGTTCCTTTGTGCGGGCGCAAGACGTGGAAACTGTGGTTGGGAATGCCTTGCCGAGGGCTGTGGAAGGGCTTTCGGCAGAATATGACCCGCATTTTCTGGTGCAGAACATGGGTGTAACTCCCGACATAAAGCCCGGCGACTGGGAGAATGTGGTTTTGCGCCGCATAAGGTTGCTCAAGTTGCAGAGGCTTCGCATTATGGTGCTTCCAAGTTGGTATGAGCCGCAAAACGATAACGATGACCCGATGATTGTGAACGATGCGGGGTTTAACTTTCGAAGTCCCGAGTTCGAAGCACTGGAAAAGTTGCTCGACTTTTGCATGAAAGAGGACATCAGGGTTACTCTTGTGTTTTGGGGAGTTAATCCAAACACGTTTATGTTGCCTGTGAGTGAACCGGGATGGATTTTCGGACCGGCAAAGTACGATGAATGGGCAGAAAATGTAAGTCGCTGCATAAAACATCTTGTGGTTGAGAAGAAATATACCTGTATCGAGGCGTTTACTCCGGTGAATGAGCCGGACTGGGCGTGGGTTCCAACTTCCACTCCCAATCTCGAGAAATACGTTGCCATGTGTCGCGTGTTGCAAAAGCGGCTTGAGAACGATGGTTTGCGCCGCCTTATACGCCTTAACCTTAGCGACAACTCCGACGGCGGTTCGGGCACGCATTATTTCCTTGAAGGCTGCGGAAGCAAACTGTCCGGGGAAGCCGATTTCTTTAACAGCCACACTTATGTGTTCGGTTACGAAACTCCCGACAACATTATATATAATTGGGAACGCGAGAACGTGAAAATTTCCGGGAACAAGCCGCACTTCGTAGGAGAGTTCGGGAGCAATCAGACGGTTGGGGCAACGCGACAGAGGGACATAAATCTTTTTGAACGCGGTGTGCTTTTAGGCAGAATAGTAATTAATTGCATGAATGCGGGTGCGAGCGGACTTAGTTACTGGGCTTTGCTTGACCAATACTATAGCAAAGGCGAGGCCGAGGGAAAACAATACGGGCAGATGCAGCAGCTTGGACTTTGGAAGTATGTCAAGAGTGCCTATGAGGGAGATTCGGCTTACGCCGATATGAAATGCAATTACGAACCGCGTCCGCAGTACTACGCTTACGGTTTGCTCACGCGCTTTGTGCGTCGTGGCGACAGGGTTTTCAAGACTGCGGCTAAAGGCAATGGCGCAATTCCCGTTCTCGTCTTGAAGAGTGCGAAGGGAGAGTGGACGTATGTTGTGGCAAATGCCGCGGGGAGAGATTTGGAATGGAAGGTCGAAAATCCCCAAGGCAAGAGCCGCAAGAGCTTCGCCGTTTACGGCTATTTGAAAGGCTCGCTCCCGAAAGATGACGGCATGATTCCTGCTTCGGGTGTGCTGAAGCCGCAGCGCATCAGGGGTGGCGGGCACAGTGTGGCGGTGAAAATTCCGGCGAACAGCCTTGTGGTTCTTTCGCAAAGGCAGGTTAAATAAGCGGCGCGGCGTGTGCCGGAAACAATGCGGCACAGAACCTCCGTTTTCCCCGTTTTCCATGGCGCGGGAACCCTTGTTTTTGTGCTTTTGTAAGTTGTTGGTTTTCAGATGTTCCGAAAAGCAAAAAATACAAGCCATATATTTTGAAATATAAGGCACATATTTTAAAATAAGTGCCTTGTATTTTTCACGACAAGCCATGTGTTTTTTCGAGTGTCCGTTTTCAACAGAATTTTTCACCGAAATCGTGAATTGTTTTTGGTTTTCAAAAATAATTCACGGCAAGAAAATTTTGCCGTTTGCGGCGTTATATGAACTGTGTCCGTTTCCCGTTTCCGCGAGCTGCATTGCTTAGTCGGGATGTTGGGGAAATTCTTTTTTGTCAACATGTATGTTTTTTGCACTTAGATACTTCGGGAACATACAAAAGCACACAACTTGCGCATGATGCGGAATATTTACATGTTTATGCCTTGTTTTTTGCGGGCTTTATCACGTTTCCCGTTTTTACGAGCGGCATTGCGCCGGCGAGATGCAGGGACAATACTTTTTCGTCAAAGTATATGATTTTGGCGGTGCGAAACTTCGGGTATTTTGCAAAGAATGCAGCCCGCGACGCATACCATTGAGCCTCCGCTATGTCGGAGGAGGTTTGCAGCATGTCCCATATTTTGAAAATTCTTGTCTTTGCCACGGGCATGATTCCCGTTCTGCCGTTTCGCATCCTTATTATACAGAAAAAAGTAATGCTCCGGGGTGCGCTTTCGGCTATTTTCGTGGTTTCGGAACGCAACGAAATGGTGATGTGGCGGTTAAAACGGTTGTTGATGTCGCTCATCATTTGGCGGAAAACCCTGCCGTGAGCCGAGGTGTCGGCTATATGGTTCACTCCGATGTAGTAGTGAATCATTTCATGAAGAAGAACGTCCTCAATCTCGTTTTCGGCGAGGTCGCGATAGGTACTGATGATAATAACGAAGTCAGTTTTTCTTTCCCTGCCCCACAAATTCCTGCGTCTGCGGTATCTCACCATTCCGAGATAGCTTTTGGCTTTACTCAGTTTTATTGGCGGAATGTCGAGAGCGGAATTGAAAACGGTTTTGTTGAACAGACGGAATTTTTCAACAAGCAGGTCAACTGTCGGAACCATTGGGTCAGTTGGCAATCATTATTGCCGTGCCGTTATAATTGATGTGGTATCGCTCAAGTTTGCGCCCTTTGTCGCCGCTCACCACAACGCCGTCGTTGTTAAGGTCGTAGGTTCTGTGGCAACGGCTGCACGAAGCCCTTCCTCCGTCTTCGAGCGAAAGATTTCGGGCTATGGCATCGTTGCTATAGCAGTTGGAGCAGCACAAGTCGTAGCAAAGATACGGATAATCGGCTGTGCCCAGTTCGGTTTGCGATGCCCTGCCCACAATGAAGCCGCCTATGCAGATGAAAGTCCTGTATGCGGCATAGGCATCGCGGTTAACTTGCGTCGAATTGGTGAGTGTTCGGAAATAGTAGTATTGCCCGGTGTTGGTAATGGTGCAAAATTTGCCGAAAGAAGTCATAGCCTGGTTCAAAGGAGCAATGGTGTTGACGGGAGAGAGCGAAAACGACGCGCGGAATTTGGAAAATTTCGATTCCACACTGTCGTTGTCGCACGCAACCGGTAAAATTAGTCCCGCCAAAGCGAGTATTATTGCCAAACGCTTCATGTTCGGAAGTTTTAGTACCGTTTATTTGTCGCCAAGAAGCTTTTGCACCGCCTCGTCCACGCGCTCGAAATGAAATTCACCGAGGGTTGCGTTCATGAGGTCGGCTATCTTGTCGTTGCAAAGATTTCCAATGCTCCCTTCGTGGGTGTGGTGGATGTTCTTGTCGGGTGTGAAATTTCCGGCTTCTATTTCCAATCCCACTTGTTTATAGGCTTCGCGGAACGGTGTGCCTGCTATTACGCGGCGGTTCACTTCTTCAACGGAGAAAATCGGGTCGTAGAGCGGATTTTCGAGAATGTGTTCGTTAACTTCGGTACGTTCCACGATATATGCGGTCATTCGTATGCAGTCGAGCAGTTCCCCGAAAGCCGGCATGAACACTTCTTTTATTGTTTGCAGGTCTCGCGAATATCCGCAAATGAGGTTGTTCATAATAGCCGTGATTTGCGAGGGCAGAGTTTGGAGCTTGTTGCATTTTGCACGGATAAGCTCGAAAACATCCGGGTTCTTTTTGTGCGGCATTATGCTCGAGCCTGTTGTACATTCCGTAGGGAGATGAATGAAACCGAAGTTCTGCGAATTAAACATGCATGCGTCGAACGCCAACTTGGATATGGTGCCCGCAATGCTTGCTATGGCAAAGGCAATGGTGCGCTCCGTCTTCCCGCGACCCATTTGGGCATAAACCACATTGTAGTCCATGGATTCGAAACCCAACAGTTTTGTTGTCATTGTACGATTGAGGGGGAACGACGAGCCATATCCCGCCGCACTTCCGAGAGGATTTCTGTTTGCCACGCGCCAAGCGGCGAGAAGAAGCTGCATGTCATCGGCAAGACTCTCGGCATAAGCACCAAACCAAAGTCCGAAACTGCTCGGCATGGCAATCTGCGTGTGAGTATATCCCGGCATCAACACATTTTTATACTTCTCGCTCTGCTTTTGCAGCTCGTCGAAAAGTTTTTTGCTTTCCTGTGCAATGCTATGTATGCCCGCGCGTGAAAACAACTTCAAGTCCACAAGCACCTGGTCATTTCTGGAACGTCCGCTGTGGATTTTCTTGCCTGCATCGCCAAGCTTTCGTGTGAGCATAAGCTCTACCTGCGAGTGTACGTCCTCTACGCCGTCTTCTATGACGAACTTGCCGCTTTCGGCAAGGCGATATATGTTTTTCAACTCCTTCAAAAGCACTTCCAATTCGGAACTTGTAAGGAGGTTGATGCTTTCGAGCATTGTAATGTGTGCCATGGAACCGAGCACATCGTATGGCGCAAGAAATACATCAAGTTCGCGGTCTTTGCCAACAGTGAACTTTTCAATTTCCTTGTTTAGTTCCACGTTTTTTTGCCAGAGTTTGTTTGCCATTGTCCGTTATGTTTTATAATTGGTCGTAGGGCAGGGATGCAAGAACCTTTGCTATGTTTTTTACACCCGGTTCGAGATATTTTTCAACCATTCCTTTTATAAGGAAGTTGAGTTCTATGCCCGACGTAACCTTCATTTTGCACAAGTTGTCGCCTTCCGGAAGAATTTGAACCCACAGGCACGCTTTGGTGGGGAGTCCTTTTGCTTCCAATTTAATTAACTTTGGTTCTTCGCGCTCTGTAATTTCAAATGTAACCTTCCCCACCATCGGCGCATTTATACTTGCGCTGTCGGAAGTGATTTCCATTTTGGCTAAAGCCTCTTGTGCTTTTTTTACTTTCTCTTCTCCGAGTTGCGCAATCAGTATGCGGCGTTTTTCTTCGTCTTCGAAATTTGATTCAAGTTTCTTCAGATTTCTCAAATCCGAGAGAACGGAGTAAACTTTTCTGTCGGAGTGTGCGATATGTTCTATGTCGCTTTCGTTTTTCTTGAGACTCATTTCCGCGAAATTATTTGCCGGTCCAGTTTGCGGGATCTTTGCGCCAGGAATCCAGGAGTTGCATGTCGCTTTCCTTTATATATCCTTCGCTTATGGCAGTTTTTACTACGGCTTCGTAGTTTGTTATTGTGGAAAGTTCAACATTGGCATCGGCGAATGCTTTTGCCGCAACATCAAAGCCGTAGGTATAAGACGCAACCATGCCTAAAACTTCGCAACCTGCCTTGCGAATTGCCTCAACTGCCTTGAGCGAGCTTGCGCCTGTGGAAATGAGATCTTCTACAACCACTACTTTTTTGCCTTTTTCAAGGTTGCCTTCTATGAGATTGCCTAATCCGTGGTCTTTTGCCTTTGAGCGAACGTAAACAAAGGGTAGTCCGAGAATATCTGCCACAAGTGCTCCTTGTGCAATGGCTCCTGTTGCCACGCCTGCCACTACTTCTGCGTCGGGATACTTTTCTGCTACTATGCGACTCAATTCTATTTTGACGAATGAGCGTAGCGAAGGATAGGAGAGTGCCTTGCGATTGTCGCAATAAAAGGGAGATTTCCAACCGGATGCCCATGTGAAAGGATCGGAAGGCTGAAGTTTTATGGCTTTTATCTTCAGAAGTTTTTCTGCTAGGATGTTGTCTGTGTTCATATCTGTAAGTTTTTTATTTATGTTTCGTTATGAGTGATATCCGTGCGGACGGTGGAACGCCCGTGTATAATATATTTTGTGCGATATCTGATATACGGGGAACGCCGCGAGGAATCCGGCAATGGCATCTACCGCGTAATGGGCGTGAATATAGACTGTGGCGCAGCAAAGAAAGACGTAGAACGGAAGGAGTCCTATAAACACGCGCTTTTTCCTGTCGGCTTTCCATGCCAGTATCATTATTATGGTGCTCACTCCCACATGCGAACTCGGGAATGCGGCTGTCGGGCGTTCGCCTCCCTGTTGTGCCATTTCCACAAGGTGTTGGAAAAGTCCGCCATACTGTGTTTCGGGCAGCATATCAAAGTGATCTCTGAAGTAAAGTCCCACATGCGGGAATATTCCTTCTCTTATAGTTTCAATTCCCACTGCCTGATAATAAAATTGCGGTCCCGCTACGGGCAGGAACATGAATATCACGTAAAAGATGAAGAATGAGCAGAGGATTATGAAAGATGTTTTTTCGAACAACAGATATCGGCGGAAGAATGTCCATACCACGAGGAAGAAAATCATGGGATAGTATGAAAAATATCCCATATTGAAAAGCTCGCTCCATATTTTGCCGTGTAATATCTGGCTGAACAGAAGTGCGGGCTGGCATCCGAAAATGAATTGGTCGGCTTGCGCGAACACGTGATCCAGGTTGCCGAATATACTGCAAAAGAGATAGGTTTCCGGATACCAGGTTGCCAGCATGCCAAGCTGCAAAGCTATTCGCAGGAAAAAGGTAAGATGGCACGGACGTTTGCGATAAATCAGAATTAGTGCCGCCATTCCGGCGGCATATCCCGCGCGGGTTATAGCCATTTCGCCTATCGAGGGAATATAGTTGTAGAACACGGCAGCCACAACGGCTGTGAACGCGGCATAAATAATTCCGAGTTTCTCTATTCCCAACAGTCCGGGGCGGCAACGCTTTTTCTTTTTGAGTGAAATCATATCCAGTAGTTTTCTTTATACCATTCCACCGTTTCTTTCACCCCGCGTTTCAAGTCGTATTCGGCTTTGTAACCGAGTTCTCTTACAGCTTCGTCAATATCGCATTGCCAGTTGCGCTGTTTCATAATCTTGTATTTGTCGGAATTGAGAGTGGGCGTGGTGTTAGTTATGTTCGAAACTATTTCTGCCACTGCGCACACGCTGCGAAGCACCCATAGCGGAGCTTTTATGTGAATTACGTTTCTCACACCCATTTCCTTTTGCAGCAAAAGGCTGAATGCACGGCTTTCGTAGGTTCTGCCGTCGCTCAGAAGATATGTTTTGTGAACCACCTTGCGCGTTATGGCTGCAAAAATGGCGTTCACGAGATCTTTGACGTATATGAATGTTATTTCCTGCGGTTTGAAACCCACCGAGAAGTCCACGTGATTCTTTATGGACTTTGCCATGAGGAAATAGTCTTTTTCTCTCGGACCGTAAACGCCTGTGGGGCGGAATATGACCCAAGGAAAGTCTTTAATTGTGTGCAGATAGTTTTCGGCGGCTGCCTTGCTTAAGCCATATGCAGTGTTAGGCACGGGCATGTCTCCGCTCTTCATGGGTTCGTAAACCACGTTTCTTAGTTCGCCTGCGCTGCCGTCTGCTCCAAACGGATTTGGGGCAGGGTGGGGTGTCGTGGCGTTTTCCCTTATTGCCCCGAGCACACTGAGCGAACTTATATATATGAATTGTGCAGGCACAGTGTCGGAATCGCGCAGGGCAGAAACCATGCGGCGTGTGCCGTCGTAGTTCACTCTGAAGAACATGTTTTTGAACCGGCTCTTCGTTATTCCTGCGGCATGGATTATCACGTCCCACGCACCGAAGTCCTGCTTGGCGCGTTCAAATGTAGAGCGCATTGTCTGCTCGTTGCTGTAGTCTATGTCAATGAAATGGATTCGCGGATCGGTGAGATATTGGCGGCTGCTTGTTTTTCTCACTCCCGCCCATACTTCCATTCCTGCCGAGAGTGCCCGCTCCACGAGAAAGCTCCCAATGAAGCCGCTTGCGCCTGTAATCAATATCTTCATCCGTAGGTTCTTTTTATAAAGTTTCTGTTTAATAATCTGCAAAGTTAGCAAATTAGTTTCATTGTCGTCGGATGTGCGCAAAGCAAAAAAGAACGGCACAAAAAAGAATAGTTCTCCGTATTGTTTGAAGGCATGAGAGGCGAAAAACAACGGCTTTTCCGGGCGTTTTGTAAGAGTTTGTTTTTCAGGAATTTGAAAAGACGAAAAATACAAGGCATATATTTTGAAATATAAGGCACTTATTTTAAAACAAGTGCCTTGTATTTTTTGCAACAAGCCTTATGTTTTTTGGGGGGGTGCGGAAGGGGCTTTTTTGCGGTGCAAAAACACATGTTTTTAGGTGCGTTTTGTGAAAGCCACGGGACTTCCGGAAAAGAAAAAAGGTTTCCGATATGCCCCGGGAGCTTCGGAAACCTTTTATGTCTTATGCAGATTGCTTTTACTGCCAAACACCGGGACTTGTGCCCTTGCGGTAAATTTCAACAAGCTCCATTTCGAAAACAACCGTGGAATATTTCGGAATCGTGCCGCTTGCCGTAGCTCCGTAAGCGAGGTCTGACGGCATGGTAATTCTCCAACGGTCGCCGCGGTGCATATATAATAATGCCGTGCTCACTCCGTGTACGAGCGCACTCACACAAAATGTGGACGGAGCCATGGTGGTGCGGTCAAACACTTTGTTGTATTCCGACGAAAAGCCCGAATGGTCAACCACAAGCCCTGTGGGATGCTGGTCGGTAGGTATGAGCAATGTGCGATACGCCACCCTTACGCTGTCGTTTGAGTATGGCAGCACGCCGTCGTCCGCTCCGCGTTTCAGAATCTCCACTGCAATGGAGTCCGTTTGCTTATGGGCAGCGTCGAACTGCCGCGAAAAACACAGAAACTGGCGACGGTTGGAAAACTCCTCCCATTTCTCGCCATACACGCGCTTTGCGTATGCTATCGAATCGCCCGTTGTCTGCATGATCTTTGAAAAATAGCTCTCGTTGCGCGGCTTCCAGTTGGCATATTCGTTTTCCTCGCCGTCGTTTTCGGAACATGAGCACAAAGCCATGCCGCATATCACTCCCGCAATGAGGGTGAACGCGCGTAATCTCAGGTGTTCTGGCAATTTCATCAGTGATGTGGGTTTAATCAATCCTCGGCAATCTTTTTGAGCAGCGAAGTGATGCTTACGCGGTCCTCAAGCGTTCCGCGCAGAGCGGCTATCTTTATTCGCTCCTGCGTCATGGTGTCGCGGTTTCGCAATGTAACGCATTCGTCTTTCAAGCTGTCGTGGTCAATGGTTATACAGTAAGGCGTGCCAATGGCATCCTGACGACGGTAACGTTTTCCAATGGAATCCTTGTCCTCGTATTTGCAGTTGAAGTGGTAACGCAAATCCTTCATGATTTTTTCGCCGAGTTCGGGAAGCCCATCCTTACGCACAAGAGGCAATATGGCGAGCTTTGTGGGGGCTAACTGCTGCGGCAGATGAAGCACCGTGCGGGTTTCGCCGTTTTCGAGCTTTTCTTCCTCAAACGAGTGGCACATTACAGACAGGAACATACGGTCTACACCTATAGATGTTTCCACGTCATACGGAGTATAGTTTTCGCCTGTCTCAGGATCGTGATATTTAATCTGCTTGCCGCTGAATTTTTCGTGTTGCGAGAGGTCGAAGTTGGTACGTGAGTGAATACCTTCCACTTCTTTGAATCCGAAAGGCATGTTGAATTCTATATCGGTTGCGGCATTTGCGTAGTGGGCAAGCTTTTCGTGGTCGTGGAAACGGTAGTTCTCTGCTCCGAAACCGAGAGCCTGATGCCACTTCATGCGCATGTTTTTCCAATAGTTGAACCATTCCATTTCCGTGCCCGGTTTGCAGAAAAACTGCATCTCCATCTGCTCGAACTCACGCATTCTGAAAATGAACTGACGGGCCACTATCTCGTTTCTGAAGGCTTTGCCTATTTGTGCAATGCCAAAGGGGAGCTTCATGCGTCCTGTTTTTTGAACGCTGAGGTAATCTACGAAAATTCCCTGAGCTGTTTCGGGGCGCAGGTATATGGTTGACGTTCCTTCGGCGGTAGAGCCGACTTCGGTTTTGAACATAAGGTTGAACTGACGAACGTCGGTCCAGTTTCTTGTTCCGCTTATGGGGCACACAATTCCCTCGTCAAGTATTATTTGCTTCAGCTCGTCAAGGTTAACATCGTTCATGGCTTTCTTGTAACGGGAGTGCAGAGCATCGCGCTTCTGTTTGTGCTCAATGACACGCTGACTGGTGGCGCAGAATTTCTCTTCGTCAAACGAGTCTCCGAAACGTTTGCGGGCTTTAGCCACTTCCTTGGCTATTTTCTCGTCGTATTTTGCTATCTGGTCCTCAATGAGCACATCGGCACGGTAACGTTTCTTGGAATCGCGGTTGTCGATGAGAGGGTCATTGAATGCGTCTACATGTCCGGAGGCTTTCCACACTGTGGGATGCATGAAAATAGCTGCGTCTATGCCAACTATGTTCTGGTGAAGCAAAACCATGCTCTGCCACCAATATTGTTTTATGTTGTTCTTCAGTTCCACGCCGTTTTGTCCGTAATCGTAAACCGCGCCCAAACCATCGTAAATTTCACTTGAAGGAAAAACGAAACCGTATTCCTTGCAATGCGATACTATCTTTTTGAAAACGTCTTCCTGAGCCATGTCTTTATGTTATGCTTTGAAATATGATATTATATGTGTGCAAAGGTAATAATTTTCTGCAACCTGTGTCATGTATGAAAGCCTGTGTGAGCATTTTTAACGGGAATGCGGACTTTTTGAACCGTTGTGTCGCATCATAAAGCTTCATGAAAAAAAGCTGTTTTCGGACATCGAAAAACACACGTGGCTTATCGCAAAAAATACAAGGCACTTATTTTAAAATAAGTGCCTTGTATTTCAAAATATAAGCCTTGTATTTTTGGCGTTTCCAAATGCTTGAAAAATAGCAAACTAAAAAAGCGTGGCAATTTCCTTTCGAAAATGCCGCGCTTTGTATTGTTTTGAGCTGTTATTACTCTCCGGGATTGATTGCTCCGCTGGGGCAAACATCTGCACAAGTGCCGCAGTCAACGCAAGCGTTGGGATCGATAGAATACTTCTCGCCTTCGCTGATTGCTCCACTGGGGCATTCGTCAATACATGTTCCGCATGCAACACAATCGTCGCTAATTACATAAGCCATAGTTGTAAGATTTGATTTAATTGTTAATGATGTTCCTTGTATTCTGCCTGCAAAATTACTGCTTTATTTCAAATCTCCAAATCGTAACCGCAAAATTTGTTGCATGCCCGGCTTTTTCCAATTTTACTCTTATAAAACTTGCTAAAACACCCAAAATTATTATTTTTGCATTTTAATAAAGAACCTAAGACTAAAAGATGACAAAACTGAAACGTATAAAAAAAGTGCGCATACATCGCGAGGGCGACAAAACCCTTGTAGGCTGCGGAATAATATTCGCGCTGGTTTGTGCATTGGCTTACGTTCTGCTTCCGCCGGTGTTTTTCTACCTTATATTGGCTGTTTGCATTATAATATATTCGGGCATACTCAATTTTTTCCGGTGTCCCATACGCCGTTTCCAGGGAAGCACTGACGGAGTGGTTGTTGCTCCTGCCGACGGAAAGATTGTGGTGAACGAAGAAGTTGAAGAAAACGAATATTTCGGCGACCGCCGCCGCATGGTATCTATTTTCATGTCAATCGTAAACGTTCACGCCAACTGGTTTCCCATTGACGGATATGTTACGAGAGTGGAGCATCAGGACGGAAACTATCATAAGGCGTGGCTTCCCAAGGCAAGTTTGGAAAACGAGCACTCCATGGTAATAATTCGCACCTCTTCGGGCGAGGAAATCATGGTGCGCCAGGTGGCAGGTGCTTTGGCAAGAAGAATTGTTACCTATGCCAAAGAAAACGAAGAGTGTTACATAGACGAGCATATGGGTTTCATTAAATTCGGTTCCAGAGTAGACGTGTTTCTTCCCCTTGATGCCGAAGTGGAAGTGAAGCTCGGACAATCCACAACGGGAAATCAAACCGTGATAGCCCGTCTTAAAAGCTGAAACAACCCATGTTCAATGAATTAAAAAAGAGTCTGCCCAACGGACTTACTTGTTGCAACCTCATATCAGGCTGCATAGCCGTATCGTATGCCCTCGGCGGAGATGCGCAAACGGCTTTGCTCTTCATTATAATAGGTGCGGTGTTTGACTTCTTTGACGGATTCACTGCAAGAGCACTCAAAGTTTCCTCGCCAATAGGAAAGGAACTCGATTCGCTTGCTGACGACATAACTTTCGGCTTTGCCCCGTCGGCAATAGCCTTTATGATGCTCAAGCAATGCGCAGTGCCCGATTCATTGTTGGGAGCTCAGAAAATTTATCCTTATGCTGCTTTTGTAATGGCGGCTTTCTCGGCTCTCCGTCTCGCAAAATTCAATCTTGATGAGCGTCAGACTTCATCATTCATAGGAATGCCCACGCCTGCCAACGCTCTGTTTTGGGGAGCATTGGCTTGCTCGGTTAACGCCGAACTGCTTGCTTCGCCCGCTGCCGCATACATTATAATATTAATGGTATTCGGTTCTTCGGCTTTGCTTGTTAGTGAAATTCCTATGTTTGCCCTGAAGTTCAAAAACTATTCATGGAAAGACAATAAGGTAAAATACATATTTCTTGCCCTGTCTCTGGCTGTAATAATACCGTTTGGAATCGGCGGACTGGCTATAGCAATTCTGCTATATCTGATGTTGTCTCTTCTAACTGAAAAGCGTTGAAAAATGAAAGTGATATTAGTCATACTTATTCTCGCCTTCGTGGGATTGTATGTGATATTGGGCATGCTGCGAAGGATTACCCGCATGTTTATGGGCGAAGAACCACGGCAACAACAGAGAACGCAAAGCACGCATAGGGAAAAAGGCGGACTGAACACCTCGTCGGCGAAAACAAAAAAGAAAGTAATTTCGAAAGACGAGGGAGAGTACGTGGATTATGAGGAAATAAAATAAGATCGTGGTGAAACAAAAAGAGATTGTGAGGAAACGAAAATAGATTGTGTGGAAATAAAATAAATCATTCCCACGCAGAATATATAACAAAGGAATCCGCAGCTTCATGGCTACGGATTTTTTGTTTGCCGCCGCATGTGCTTCATGGAAAAAGGCTATATTTGCAGATAAAGTAAAACAATTATTTCAAAATACCTAAAACAATTCGGAAATGGAAGAACTAAACAACGGCAAAATAAGCATTCGCACCCGCCGGTTAAGCGCGGAATTGTGCAGCATAAGGAATGAAGAAACCGGGGAAGAGCTTATGTGGCAGGCTGATCCCAAGATATGGGGAAGACATTGCCCTATGCTATTCCCTACAGTGGGTTCGGTGTGGAACGGAAAGTACAGACATCGCGGCGTAATCCACGAAATGAGCAAGCACGGCTTTCTGCAGAACACCGAGTTTGAGTTGAAATCTCACGAAAGCGACTCGATAACTTACATAACCCACGACACTGCGGAGACACGCGCCATTTTCCCGTTCAAATTTAGTCTTGAGCAGAAGTTTACCCTTGTGAACAAAACCGTAAAGGTGGAATGGACCGTAAGAAACGTAGGTTGCGACGACATGCCCTTTCATATTGGCGGGCATCCCTCTTTTTATTTTCGCGGATTCAAGGAAGGCGACGACGTAAAGGGTTATCTGCAGTTCGACAAGGCAAATCCCGAGAGCGCAACGGTAGGTAGCGGCGGCTGTTTGGGAGATGAGCGATATGTTCTCCCTGCTCCAGGAGGACTGATGGCTCTTCATGACGAGGATTTCAAGGTTGATTCAATAATAATGGACCATGATCAGGTACATGCCGTTACTCTTCTCGACAAAGAGCGCAAGCCCGTGGTAAAAGTAAGCAGCGGCGCGCCCGTATTCCTTGTATGGTCTCCTTGGGGAGTGAATGCGCCGTTCGTTTGTCTCGAACCGTGGTACGGATTATGCGACAAACAAGGATATGAAGGCGAATTTTCACAACGCCCATATACCAACGTGGCTCCGGCATACGGCGAATGGCACGGCGGATACGACATAGAAATAATGTAATGCCACTCCGCTAAATTCACAAGCCACCATGAATAAAAGCAAACTCATATCGCGCATTGCCGTTGCCTCGGCTGCGGCATTATGTCTGTTGCCCTCGGGTGCAGAAGCGCAAACCGACCATGGCGCAGAGAACACGCTGCGCATAATGTCCTACAACATACTTAACGGAAAGCAGATAGACGGAAAGAAATTCAACTATGAACGCCAGATAAGCGTTATCCGGGGCATGAATGCCGACCTTGTTACTCTTGATGAGGTTGACAGTATCACCGAACGCTCAAAAGGTCATTTCGTTTTGCGTGAATATGCCGCCGCTCTCGGCATGCACCATTTCTATTCTCCCACCATAGATTTTCAAGGCGGCAAATACGGCATGGGAATGCTCGCAAAGAAATTTCCGCAACGCATAACGCGCATTGCGCTTCCCGGACGCGAAGAAAAACGAACGCTCATAATTGCCGAGTATCCCGAATATATTTTCGCATCCACCCATTTTTCGCTCACACCTGCCGATCAGCTGAAATCAATAGCCATTTTGCGCAGCGAGGCAGCCAAGCATAACAAACCTTTCTTTGTTGCGGGAGACATGAACTTCACACCTGAGAGCGAGGCAGGCAAACTTCTTTCAAAATATTTCACTCTGCTCACCGACCCCAAGCAACCAACTTTTCCCGCCGATGCTCCTAAAGAGGCTATAGACTATATTGCCCTGTTCAAGAACAAGGAAGCCGATAACGTGGTGCTTCTCCGCAGGGGCGTTGTCAATGAACCGAAGGCTTCCGACCATCGTCCTGTCTACGCTGACGTTCGTTTTGCCACCCGGGTGGACAAACTTTTCTGTTCCGACCCGTATCTGCAAAACATTACGAGTAGCGGCGTGAGCGTAATGTATCAGACTAACGCCGTGGTGCACACTTGGGTGGAATATGGTACTGACACCGTGAAAACCAAGACCGCACGCACTTTGCTTGCGGGGCAGGAACCGTGTTTCGACATAGAAAACAAGGTGCGCATAGACAGTCTCGAGCCGGGCAGGAAATATTATTATCGTGTTTGTGCCCAAGAAGTGCTGCTCAATGAGGCATACCGCAAGATTCTCGGCGGCACGGTGAAAACCGCATGGCATAGTTTCACACTTCCTTCACCCGACACCCGGAATTTTACGGCTGTTATATATAATGACCTTCACGAACAAGACGGCGTTATGAACTCATTGGCGCAAATTCTAAAGAACAACGGCATAAAGGCAGACCTTACTTTTTTCAACGGCGACTGTGTGCCCGAACCGCGAGACCGCGCCCACGCAATAGAAAGAGTGAACGTGCTGATGCGCGGTGCCGATGCTGCCGATGTTCCCACGTTCATCATTCGCGGCAACCACGAGATTCGCAATTCCTATTCTGCCGGAATGCTTTCGCTCACCGATAATTTCGACGGCAAAACCTATGGCGCGTTCTCGTGGGGCGACACCCGCTTCGTGGTGCTTGACTGCGGCGAGGACAAACCCGATGATTTTTGGGTTTATTACGGACTTAACGATTTTACAAAGCTGCGTCTTGACCAGAAAGCCTTTCTTGAGAAAGAACTGAAGAGCAAAGAATTCAAAAAGGCACGCCGTCATATCCTCATAAACCATATTCCAATATGGGGCGACAAGGATGTTTATACCGACAACTATCATCCGTGGACCGCATTGTGGAGTCCGTTGCTCGAAAAAGCGAAGTTCGACGTAAACCTCACGGCTCACGCCCATTTCTTCTATGTCATAGAAAAAGGCAAACAGGGAAATCCCATGCCCTGCATAGGAGGCGGAGGTCCGAGCATGGGAGGAAAAGAAGTGGGTACGGCAATGGTGCTGCAAAAGAACGGAGACAAACTGCGGCTTCGCGTGTTTGGCGCGGACGGCAGGACGCTTCTCGACCGCGATTTGTAGAAAAATATAAATTCTAACAGTCTATGTCCGCAGGATGTGCGCGGCGCGTAATGCGCAAGCATATTCTGCGGATTTTTTGTGCTTTGAAAGCCCGGATTTTCCCGACATTTTTTCATGCTCTTCAAGTGCCCGAAAAAAACACATGGCTTGTAGCAAAAAACATAAGGCATATATTTTAAAATACAAGGCACTTATTTTAAAATATGTGCCTTATATTTTTGACGTTTGTAAGACGTTGTTTTTGAGATGTTTGGAAAAAGCGATTTTTCGCGGGATTTTCGGACGGATTTTTGGGGTTCGGCAGATGAGAAAATGAGGCGTCGGCGCGGATTTGCCGAAAGCGGACAGCGGCTTGTTTGAGGTGGATTTTGCTTTGCGGTATGTCGGGGTGAAACGTTTAGATATAAAAGGTGAATTTGTGAGATGTAAGGGTGGGGAGAAAGTAAAAATGGCGGACGGAGCAAGCACTCCGTCCGCCATTGTGGGGTATGCACGGGAAAGTGTCAGAGTTTCACTTTCTTTTTCGCGGTTTTCGATTCGTTGCCTATGCGGTTGAGCGATGTTACGACGTATGTGTAGCGGTCTGTGCCCTTGTCGTATGGCAACTTGTAGAATGTGTTTGTGGTTATGTCTATTATGTGGGATGCATCTTCGGTGTTTTGCGGCTCTCCGGCGGCAAAGCGGTAAATTACGTAGCGTTGTGCTTCGTCCATTATGCTTTTTGCTTTCGGTTCTGTCCAGAAAAGAATGTAACCGTCTTCGGTCCAAACTGATTTTAGCTTCTTTACTTTTCCTGGAGCTTTGGAATAGATGAAAGGCATTGCGGGCGGGAGTGCAGGTTTCGAGAAATAAAGCTGACGTATAGCTTCTGCATAGTTTCCTTTGTTCTCTGCGAATGCCGCGCCGTACCATTGGCAACTTCCGGCAACGCCGAGCGAGCGTTCGAGATTCATTTTTGCCAACAACTGGTGGCTTTGCGGATTGGCAGGGTCGGGATATTTAATGGTGTTTTCCACACTTTCACCTATTATTAAGGGTCGGTTCGAGGCATATTTGCTCCACCATTTTATGAGTGTGGCATAGTCTGCCACGGGATGTCCTATCTGCCAGTAAAGTTGGGGCATGGAGTAGTCAACCCAACCCTGATTAACCCAATATAGCACGTCGGCATACAGGTCTTCGTAGTTTTCCAGTCCGTTTGTATCAGACCCGGGAATGTTTCCGCCGCGCCTTGCGTTGTGATAAATGCCAAAGGGCGATACGCCGAACTTAACCCACGGCTTAATGGAGCGTATGGTGTCGTGGAGCATGCGGACAAGCTCGTTGACATTGTATCTGCGCCAGTCGGCACGGTTTTGTATTCCGTTGTTATACTTGGCAAAAGTTTTGTCATCGGGTATTACTTTTTGTCCGCCTGGGTAGGGATAGAAATAGTCATCCATGTGAATGCCGTCAACGTCGTAGCGGCGCATTATGTCCGATACCACGCGGCATATATACTCGCGGTTGTATGGCTCTCCGGGATCAAAGAGAATTAAATCGCCGTATTTGAAGAAATGGTCGGGATACATGTTGTAAGGATGATTGAGAGCCATTTCGTGTTTTGCGGCAGTTTTGGCACGATAGGGGTTTATCCATGCGTGAAGTTCCATGCCGCGTTTGTGGCATTCGTCAATCATCCACTGCAAAGGGTCCCAGTAAGGATTTGGTGCCTGTCCCTGTCTTCCCGTGAGGTAGTAGCTCCATGGTTCGAGCTTGCTGGGATAGAGGGCATCGCCTTCGCACCTTACCTGAAACATTACGGTGTTGAGTCCGCAGCGTTTGAATGCGTCAAGATAGGATGTGAGCGTTCTTTGCATCCTGTCTCTGTCCATTCCCATGTATTGTCCGTTAACTGTTTGAATCCACGCTCCGCGAAATTCGCGTTTGGGAGTGGGAGAACTGCTTTGCGCCTTTGCTCCGGGTGTGGCAAGGCTGCATAAAACCGCAGCGGCGGCTAAAAAAGTCCGAATATGTCTGTTCATTTTCTGAAGGCATTTCTGCCCTGTGAGATTTGTTTTAAGTTGTTTTATGAATTCAAGGTGTAAATTTAAGCATAATTTTCGAGACTCCGCTCCGGAGCGTTCCCAAAAGGTTTTTGCAGAGCGCAAGAGCCGCATGATAATACGGAATAAATCGTTATCTTTGCGTGTACATATTATATATATAAGGAAAAACGTATTGATGAATATGAACACCCCGCATAAGAATCCGCTTCTGACCCCTTTTGTGCTCCCGCCGTTTGACAAGATTCAAGATACAGACTTTGAACCGGCAATGATTCAAGGCATAAAGGAATCGGAAAAAGACATAGAAAACATAACTTCGTGCAGCGAAACTCCGACGTTCGAGAATACTGTTGCGGCACTTGACAAAAGCGGTGAAATGCTTGACCGTGTGGAGAACGTGTTCTTTAATCTTTTGAGCGCGTCATCAAATGAAACCCGCGAAGTACTGGCACAAAAGTTCGCGCCTATGCTTACCCGTCATCACAATAACATTATGTTGGACGAGAAGTTGTTTCAGCGCGTGAAACATGTTTGGGAAAACCGCCCCGAAAACCTTACGCCCGAGCAGAACAGGCTTTTGGAAACAACCTACAAGGCTTTTGTGCGCAACGGTGCGCTTCTTTACAACGAACATAAGGAAGAGCTGCGCAAAGTGTCCGAAGAGTTTTCAAAGAAAACGGTGGAGTTCGGCACAAATCTGCTTCATGCCCGCAAGAGTTTCCATTTGAACATCACCGACGCGGAGAAAATGAAAGACATTCCCGCATCTGCTCTCGCCATTGCCCGTGCAAACGCGGAGGAAAACAAACACGAGGGTTGGGATGTTACTCTTGACGAACCGGTTTACGGACCTTTCATGACATATTGCCATGATCGTGAATTGCGCAAGGCATTATATATGGCTCGCAACGCGGCTTGCATGGATGGTTCCAAATATTGCAATCTGCAGATCTGTGAAGATATTGTGAATCTGCGATTGAAAAGTTCCAACATCCTTGGCTATAAATGCTATTCCGATTTTGTGCTCGAAAAACGCATGGCAGAAACCAAGGAAAACGTTTATAAACTGCTCAACGAGCTTACCGATGCGTATCTTCCCCAAGCCCGCGAAGAAGTAAAGGCAGTGGAGGATTACGCCCGCAAATACGAGGGCGACGCTTTCAAACTCGAGGCGTGGGACTTTGCTTATTATTCGCGCAAACTCAAACTTTCGCTGTTCGATATTGACAGTGAGATGCTCCGCCCTTATTTTGAACTTTCCAAAGTGAGTGGCGGTGTGTTCGGACTGGCTAATGAATTGTACGGCATTACTTTCAGTGTGAACAAAGATGCTCCCGTTTATGCCGAAGACGTTATAGCTTACAACGTAAACGATAAAGACGGAAGTTTTCTCGGCACTCTATACATGGATTACTTCCCGAGAAAAGGAAAACAAGGCGGAGCGTGGACCACAAGTTACAGTCCGCAATACAAGGAAGGCAATAAAAACGTGCGTCCTACCGTAGGTGTGGTAATGAATCTGACAAAACCCACGGCAGAACGCCCCTCGCTCCTGACACTCGGGGAAGTAACAACTTTCTTACACGAGTTCGGACACGCTCTTCACGGTCTTTTTGCAAACACAACCTATCGTTCGTTGAGCGGTACCAGTGTGTATTGGGATTTTGTGGAACTTCCGTCGCAATTTATGGAGAACTTTGCCATAGAAAAGGAATTCTTGAGTAAATTTGCAGTACACTATAAAACCGGCGAGGCTTTGCCCGAAGAACTAATAGGTAAGATTGTGAAAAGTCGCAATTATAATGTGGCTTATGCCACAATTCGTCAGGTTTCTTTCGGACTTATCGACATGGCTTTGCATTCTGTTACGAAACCTCTCTGCGGTAATTTGATGAAAGTGGAGCGCGATTCCGTAAGCAAGGTAAATCTGCTTCCCGAAGTCAAAGGCACGGGGCAGACAGTGCATTTCGGTCATATAATGGACGGAGGTTATGCTGCCGGTTACTATAGTTATAAATGGGCGGAGGTTCTTGAGGCCGACGCTTTCAAGGCTTTTAAGGAAAAGGGCGTATTTTCGAAAGAAATGGCGGAACGTTTCCGTTCGTGCATCCTATCAAAGGGCGGCACAGAGCCACCGATGCAGCTTTACGAACGTTTTCGCGGCAAAAAGCCTACGATTGATGCAATGATGGAACGTGATGGCATAAAACGGGTCTGATAAAAGAATGGATATGTTACCTGCCGAAAAGAAACAGCACGACCTTGATGTGCGCTACATGCGAATGGCGAGAATATGGGCAGAGAACTCATATTGCAAACGCCGCAGAGTCGGTGCGCTGATAGTTAAAGATAAAATGATTATAAGCGACGGTTACAACGGAACGCCTTCGGGTTTTGAAAATGTGTGCGAGGACGAAAACAATGTAACCAAACCTTATGTGCTACATGCCGAAGCAAATGCAATAACCAAGATTGCGCGCTCCGGAAATAATAGCGACGGAGCAACGCTGTACGTAACCACTTCGCCGTGCATAGAATGTGCTAAACTCATAATACAGGCTGGTATCAGGCGCGTCATTTATGGTGAGAAATATCGCATAGAAGACGGAATTAATCTCCTGAAACGTGCCAATATTGATGTAGAATATGTCAGCGTTGACGAAGATTGCGCCGACAATAACGAATAACTTCAAAGAGTATGAACTCTAATCGCTCCTCACGATTCACTCCGCTGATAGTTGCATGCAGTGTTGTGATTGGAATTATAATAGGAAGTTTTTATGCAAACCACTTTTCGGGAAACCGATTGAGCATAATAAACACGTCAAGCAACAAACTCAACGACTTGCTTCAGATTATCGATGCGCAATACGTTGATAAAGTCAACATTTCCGACCTTGTTGAAAAATCTCTCCCTAAGATTCTTGCCGAACTCGACCCTCATTCCACATATACAAGTGCAAAAGACGTGGAAGAGTCTATGCAGGACTTGAAAGGAAGCTTTTCGGGAATTGGTGTTCAGTTCACAATCATAGACGATACCATAAGAGTTATAACAGCCATAACAGGCGGACCGTCGAAAGCCGCGGGAATTTTATCGGGCGACTGTATTGTGGCGATAGACGGGAAACCTTTTGTGGGGAAAGTAGTGAGCAATGACGAGGCTGTGCACAGACTTAAAGGTCCAAAGGGTTCAAAAGTTACTGTAGGTGTTATACGCGCCGGCGAAAAGACTCTGCGAAATTTTACAATACGAAGAGACGATATTCCCATAAAGAGCATTCAGACGGCATACATGCTGGACGAAAAGACAGGCTACATAAAAGTTGACCAATTTGCCGATTCCACTTATCCAGAGTTTCTTGTGGCTCTCGCAAAGCTCGGACAGCAGGGTGCAACCCGTCTTGTTCTCGATCTTCGCGGCAATCATGGCGGCTTCGTGCAACCGGCAATCAGAATGGCTTATGAATTTTTGCCGGGAAACCGCATGGTGTTCTACATGCAGGGTCGCCACTCCCCGAGAGAGAACTTCATAAGCGACGGTAGGGGTGCTCACCAAAGCACACCGCTCATTGTTCTTGTGGATGAGCAGACAGCATCGGCGAGTGAGATTTTCGCAGGCTCCATGCAGGACAACGACCGCGCGTTAATAGTTGGACGGAGAAGCTTTGGCAAAGGTTTGGTGCAGGAATCCATTGAGTTCCGCGACGGAAGCATGCTTCGTCTCACCATAGCGCGTTATTACATGCCCTCGGGGCGTTGTGTTCAGAAACCTTATACTCCCGGCGATTTCGAAGAATACGAAATGGATTTCATAAATCGCATAAAGAGTGGCGAACTTGAGTCGGGCGACAGCATAAAAGAGCACGGCAAGAAATATTATACCCGTCTCGGGCGCACCGTTTACAGCGAAAACGGCATAACACCCGATGTGTTTGTGCCCGAACAGACCGAATTGCTCACCTCATACGTAAAAGAGGCTTCCATGAAGGGACTGCTTGTGAAATATGCCTATGTCTATACCAACGAGAACCGCAAGGCTTTGTCGGAATTGAAGACTTGGGAGGAGGTTGCGGCTTGGCTCAAGAAGCATGACGTGGTTGACAAATTTGCCGACTATGCAAATAAGAACGGACTGCCGCGCAGAAACCTGCTCATCAAGAAATCGCACCGTCTGCTCCAAACCTATTTGTGCGGATATATAATAGACGACCTGCTGGGTAGGGATGCGCTCACACGCTATCTTAATTCTGACGATAAATGTGTTATTACGGCGTTGAAGCTGATGAATGAGGGAAAAGCCTTTCCCGCAGCTCCCAAGAAACCAAGGCAGGATAAACCGAAAAATGGAAAAGAAAGAACTGCGCAGGCAGGTTGCGGCGTTGAAATACAGGCACAGCCGGGCTTCTTTGCTTGAGATGTCTGAAATCATAATGCGCCGGCTTGAAAACCACATGCTTTTCAAGTCGGCGCAAACGGTTTTGCTTTTTCATTCGTTGCCCGATGAACCATGCACACACGATTTGATTCTCCGCGCGGCGGCAACAAAAAACGTGATTCTGCCCGTTGTGGTGAGTGAAACCGATTTGGAATTGCGCCGTTTCCGCAGCGAAAATCTCATGAAGCGGGGAGCTTTTAACATTTTCGAACCCACGGGCGAAGCATTTGAGGATTTTTCGGAAATAGATCTCGCCGTTATTCCGGGAGTGGCTTTCGACGAAAACGGAAACCGCCTCGGCAGGGGCAGGGGATACTATGACCGGCTGCTCGAAAGGCTGAAACCATTTGGCGTTCCCACTCTCGGCATGTGTTTCGACTTCCAAAAACTGCCGCACATCCCCTCCGAACCTCACGACATCAGAGTAGATTTTGTGCTTTAACCGCCGTTTTTGCGCATAGTGCTAATATTCAGGCATTTATCCTTGTTTTGAAACGAGAATGTAAGTTGCTGTGCATCAAAGGTTTGACAAGGCGAAAAATACAAGCCATATATTTTAAAATACAAGGCACTTATTTTAAAATAAGTGCCTTGTATTTTTTGCAATAAGCCATGTATTTTTTCCCCTGTCGGAAATTACTCGAAAAATGTGCTTGTCCGGCGTTTTGCAGGAGCGTTTTCGGGGGCTGTCAAAGGCTTTTGTGAGTGGCTATGTACGATGCCGCAGCTTGTGCACAGCGTTCGCCGTCGATAGCAGCCGATACAATTCCTCCGGCATAGCCCGCGCCTTCGCCGCAAGGGTATAGTCCGGGGCGCGAAACGTGTTGGAGCGTTGTGTTGTCGCGCGTTATTCTCACGGGCGAGGATGTCCGTGTTTCCACTCCTATAACTGTTGCTTCTTTCGACAGAAAGCCTTTGTGTCTTGCCCCGAAAATTCTGAAACCCTCGGCAAGTCGGGCATAGATGAACGCCGGCATCCAGAAATGCAGGGGAGAGGATATGAGTCCCGGGGCGTATGACGATTCGGGTAAGTCGAAACTCAGTTTTCTGTTCACGAAATCACCCATGCGTTGTGCCGGGGCAGTTTGTTTGCGATTGCCTTGAAGCCAGCATTCACGCTCCAATGCTTCCTGGAAATACATCATGCGTAACGGATTTTCGGTGTTGCACCAGTCGCTGTGTGATGTCGCAAATTTTTCATCGCCCATGGCTGTTTTCATGAGCGCGGAAATCGATGCATCGTTAAGGTCTTCGGGTCGCATTTCCACTACCATTCCCGAATTGCTCCATTTCGAACCGCGATTGCTCGGACTCATGCCGTTCACCACTATTTGTTCGTCGCCCGTTGCTGCCGGTACGACAAATCCTCCGGGACACATACAGAAACTGTACACGCCGCGTCCTTCCACTTGTGCCGCCACGGAATATTCTGCTGCCGGAAGATAATTGCCGCGTCCGTTTCGCGAGTGATATTGTATGCAGTCTATCGTGAAACTTTGGTGTTCCAATCTCACGCCGGTGGCTATTCCTTTCATTTCGAGCGCGTATCCGTTGTCGCGCAGCATTCTGTAAACGTCGCGTGCCGAATGTCCGGTGGCAAGAATCACAGGACCTTTATATTCTTTGCCGTTTGTGTCTGCCGCACCGCAGACTTCGCCCTTGGAATTGGTGAGAAGTTTCACGACTTTCGTCTCGAAATGCACCTCGCCTCCGCAATCCAAAATGGTGTTACGGATGTTTTCGATAATGCGCGGCAGGCGGTCGGTGCCAAGATGTGGATGTGCGGACGAAAGTATGTCGGTGTCGGCTCCGTGCTGGCAAAAAACCGAAAGAATCTTGTTCACATTCCCACGTTTTTTGCTGCGCGTATAAAGTTTGCCGTCCGAGTAAGCCCCGGCTCCCCCTTCGCCAAACGAATAATTGCTTTCGGGGTCAATGCGCTGGGTCTGCCGAATGCGCGCTATGTCGCGTTTGCGCTCGTGAACATCCTTGCCGCGCTCAAGAACCACGGGTTTCAAACCAAGTTCTATGAGTTGCAGCGCAGCAAAGAGACCGCCCGGACCGGCTCCCACAACTATTACTTTGGGAGCGTTTGAAACGGGACGGTATTCTATATGGTCGAATTCTTCGGGCACCTGCTCGCCGCCAATATAGACATCAACCGTGAGATGAATCGTAATGTTTCTCTGGCGTGCGTCTATGCTGCGCTTTTTAATGCGAAGGTTTGAAATTGTTCGCACGTCAATGCCGAGCATTTCCGCTGCCGTGAGTTTTGTGCGCCCCGGGTCGGAGGCATCGTGCGGATTGAGGGTTATGTTAAGAGTGTACATTATATATATTGCGTATGTGTGGAAAAACGTTGTGCTTTGCGGTCATCCGAAAAGCTCCCGCAGAGCATCTTCAACCTTTCCCACGCTCACTATTTCTATTTCGTTGTTTGTTTTGTTGCGTCCCCTTGCGTTGTATTTCGGAACAAGCATCCGTTTGAAGCCGAGTTTGGCGGCTTCCGAGATTCGTTGTTCAATTCTTGCCACAGGTCGTATTTCTCCGCTCAGTCCCACTTCGCCCGCCATACAGATTTCGCGCGAAATTGGAGTGTCCACATTGCTCGAAAGTATGGCAGCTATGACCGAAAGATCGAGTGCGGGGTCGGTAACTCTTATTCCTCCGGCAAGATTGAGGAACACATCTTTCTGGGTGAGCTTAAAGCCCACGCGCTTTTCAAGCACCGCGAGCAACATGTTCATTCTGCGCGTGTCGAACCCCGTTGCCGAGCGTTGCGGAACGCCGTAGGCCGCCGTGCTGACAAGTGCCTGCGTTTCTATGAGCAGCGGGCGTACGCCTTCAATGGTTGCGGCTATCGCCACACCGCTCAGCCCCGCATTGTTTTGTGTAAGCAGAAGCTCGGAAGGGTTTTCCACTCCGCGCAATCCTTCTTGGCGCATTTCGTATATGCCGAGTTCGCTCGTACTTCCGAAGCGGTTTTTTATTCCGCGCAGTATGCGGTAAAGGTAATGTCTGTCGCCTTCGAACTGCAAAACCACATCGACAATATGTTCCAGTACCTTGGGACCGGCAATTACTCCCTCCTTGGTGATATGTCCTATTAAAAACACCGGAACTCCGCTTTGTTTGGCAAATTTCAGTAATGCCGACGCGCATTCACGGATTTGGGTGAGACTACCCGGTGCACTGTCGCAAGTTTGTGTCTCTATGGTTTGAATGGAATCAATGACCACGAGATCGGGACCTGTTTCGGCAATTTCGTGAAAGATGTTTTCGAGCGAAGTTTCGCAAACCACAAGAATGTCTGCCGTGGAATTCTCAATGCGTTCGGCACGCAATTTAATCTGTTGCTCGCTCTCCTCGCCGCTTACGTACAGCACCTTTTTCTCTGGCATTCTCATCACGGTTTGAAGCATCAGTGTGGATTTCCCGATGCCCGGTTCTCCGCCTATGAGTACAAGCGAACCGGGAACAATGCCTCCGCCCAGCACGCGATTCAGTTCCGTGTCGTGGGTGTCGGTTCTCTTTTCGCCCGAAGTCTTAACCTGCGACAGCTTAACAGGATGTGCGCGTTTTTCCGCCACTTTTGCTATTGTCGAAACGCCGCTGCGCGCCGAAGAAGATGGCTCCGGAGCAATGCTAACTTCCTTGAAAGAATTCCAAGCTCCGCACGACGGACATTTTCCAAGCCACTTTACGCTGTCGTAGCCGCAGTTGTCGCACACGTAAGCCGTTTTGCTCTTTGTCATATTAGTCTCTTGCTATCAGTATATAGTTTTTGAATGAAGAACTTCCCTTTAGAAAAACAATCAACGGTCTTTCAATATTAACTTTCTTGAATCTGGATCTTACCTTAATCTTTCTGTATTGCCCGGGAATCTGAAAATTAAAAGTTACAGCCGTGTTGCCTGGATTTTGTTCCGTGAACGCAATCAGTTCTCTGACTTCCACGGGATCGATTGTGGTTGCCGTAACGTTTATATTCAATTCTGCAATTCCCGAAGTCTTTACGTCTGCGAGGAATTCAATGTTTTTTACCACCACATCGCATTGATTAGGGTTGAAACGCCTCGATGCCACGCCGGCATGTATAAGAACTGCGTAACCAATCTTAAGATAATTCTGCCATTGCGCCCAATTTGTGCCGAAGAATGCTATTTCGCCCGCTCCTGTAAAGTCTTCGAACTGCACAATGCCGAATGGTTTTCCCGTTTTGGTAGTTCCTTCGCGCAATCCGGTAACCATTCCGCCGAGCACAAGGGGTTTGCCTTTAAGAAGAGCCGGATTGGAAAGCTGGGGAAAGGTTGTATTGCAAAGTTGTTCCATTATCACGGCGTAAGGATCGAGAGGATGCCCCGAAATATAGATTCCTACAAGCTCACGTTCCTTTTCCAGTTTGGTAATGTTGCTCCATTTTTCATATTTAGCCGGTGGCGCGGGCTGAGGAATCTCCATTCCGCCAATATCATTGAATAAAGAATTTTCAGATTCGTGTTTGTCTTGCTGAACATTCATTCCGTAGCGCAGCAATACCTCCATAAACGTGGCGCGTTCGTTACATGGGGCGAGATAAAGCTCTCTGTCGAAACCGAAACAGTCTAATGCTCCGCTGACTGCCAGACATTCCATGGATTTTCTGTTTAGGGCGTTCATGCTTACCCTTTCCACGAAATCATAAATGTCTTTGAAGGGTCCGTTTGCCTTTCTTTCTTCCACTATTGCCTTGGCTGCTGCGCCGCCCATGCCTTTTATTGCAGAAAGTCCGAAACGAATTTCGCCTTTCTGGTTTACACCGAATTCTATGTAGCTTTCGTTTACGTCGGGACCAAGGGTGGAAATTTTCATTTTCTGACATTCTTCCATCAACTTGGTAATTTCGCCGATATCACTGAACCTTCGTGTCATCAGTGCCGCCATATATTCCGAAGGATAATGGGCTTTCATGTACGCAGTCTGGTAAGCAACCCACGAATAACAGGTGGCGTGAGATTTATTAAAGGCGTAGGATGCGAATTTTTCCCAGTCGCTCCAGATTTTCTCAAGTATTTTAACGTCATGACCGTTTGCCGCTCCCTGTTTAAGGAATTTCGGCTTCATTTGGTCAACTATGTTTTTCTTTTTCTTACCCATTGCTTTTCGCAGAGCGTCGCTTTCGCCTCGCGTAAAGTTTGCAAGTTGTCGCGAAAGAAGCATCACCTGCTCCTGATACACCGTAATTCCGTAGGTATCCTTCAGATATTTTTCCATGCAGGGTATGTCGTAGCTTATAAGCGACGGGTCTTTTTTTCTGCGAATAAATTCGGGAATATAGTCCATAGGTCCGGGGCGATACAAGGCATTCATGGCTATCAAATCTTCGAATACGGTGGGGTGCAACTCTCGCAGATATTTCTGCATGCCTGCCGATTCGAACTGGAACGTACCTATGGTCTGTCCTTTTTGGTAAAGTTCGTAAGTCTTTGCGTCGTCAATTGGAATTGTGTCCAAATCCACGATGTCTCCCGTGGTTTGTTTCACCACCTTGCAGGCTTCCTTAAGCTCCGAAAGGGTTTTCAGCCCGAGGAAGTCCATTTTAATTAGCCCCGTCGACTCTATTACGTGTCCGTCATATTGGGTTACGGCGGTTTTTACATTGGGAAAGTCGGGGTCGTCTGCCGTGCAAACGGGAACCCAATCGCTTATGGGGTTACGACAAATGATGAATCCGCAGGCATGTATGCCGGTGCCGCGAATTGTTCCCTCGAGCATCTTGGCATATTTGATGGTGTTGCTTTTTTTCTCGTCCGAAGAAGCCTCGGCAAGCTGAAGTTCGCGCGTACATTGTATGGCGTTTTTCAGATTCATCTTCAGTCCGTCGGGAAGTTTGTCGGGAATTGCCTTGCAAAGGGCATTGGCTTCGGGAAGCGGCAAACCTTCCACTCGCGCCACGTCCTTAATGGAGTTTTTCGTAGCCATGGTGCCGTAGGTTATGATGTGCGCGCAGTTTTCGTGCCCGTATTTGTCCATAACCCAGCGAAGGACTTTTCCGCGTCCGTCGTCGTCGAAGTCGGTATCGATATCGGGAAGATTCACACGGTCGGGATTCAGGAAACGTTCGAAAAGCAAATCATATTTCAAGGGATCTATTTTAGTTATTCCCAAGCAGTATGCCACAACCGAACCTGCCGCCGAACCACGTCCCGGTCCCACAATTACGCCAAGCTCTTTTCGCGCGGCGTTAATGAAGTCCTGAACTATGAGAAAGTATCCGGGGAAACCCATGGTCTTCATTACGTGGAGCTCAAACTTTATGTGCTCCGCCACATTGGGCGGAACGGGGTCGCCGTAGCGTTTCTTGGCTCCGTCGTATGCAAGTTTTGCAAGATAGTCGGCTTCAAATTTTATGCGGTATATTTTGTCGAATCCGCCCAAGCGTTCTATTACGGCATCGGCGTCTTTTTTCGGCAGCGGATTCTCACCGTTTTCGTCGGATGTGAATTCTTTGTAGAGTTCTTCCTCGGATATTTTTGCCCGCCACTGTTCTTCGGTTCCGAATTCTTCGGGTATGGGGAAAAACGGCATGATTGGTCCGTGGTCAATGCTGTATTCGCTCACCTTATCGCACACTTCGCATGTGTTCGAAAGGGCTTCGGGAATGTCGGCAAACACTTCGTTCATTTCCTCACGGGTCTTGAACCACTCTTGTTTGGAGTATCTCATGCGGGTTGGGTCGTTGAGGTCCTTACCTGTGGCAAGACACAAAAGATGGTCGTGAGCTTCGGCCGTTTCCTTGTTTTCAAAGTGGCAGTCGTTGGTGCAAATAAGTTTTATGCCGTACTCTTTTGCCAATTTAATGAGTTCTGCGTTGGCTTTCTGCTGCAAGGGAAAAGTTTCGCGATTGGCAAGAATGTCGGGGTCTTTGACTTCGTGGCGTTGGAGTTCCAGATAATAGTCATCGCCAAAGACACGTTTGTACCATTCTATGGCTTCGCGTGCGCCGTCCATGTCTCCTTTCAAAATTTTGGCGGGAACTTCGCCTGCAATACAAGCTGAGGAGACTATGAGGTCTTCGTGGAATTTCTCAAGGTCTGCGCGGTCGGTGCGTGGTTTGTAATAAAGTCCGTCAACCCAGGCGTGCGACACGAGTTTTATGAGATTTTTGTATCCGTTGTAGTTTTTGGCGAGCACAATAAGGTGATAGCCCGAGGCGTCGCCGTTTTCCTTTATTTTGTCTTCCTTCTTGTTGTGCGCCACATACATTTCGCACCCGAAAATCGGCTTGAAAGCCAAAATGCGGTGCTGATATTCTATATTGTCCTCAATTTCTTTTTTGCGTTTTTCGTCAGCTTCCTTGAGTTCTTCCTCAAGTTTTGCGAGATCCTTCTTTGCGTCTCCTTTTATTTTCGCTATGTAGTCGGCAAGTTCTTTTACTCCCATCATGTTTCCGTGATCGGTGATAGCCATGCCCCGCATGCCGTTGGCAACGGCCTTGTTTACGATGTTGGGAATCTTTGACTGCCCGTCAAGAAGGGAGTATTGGGTATGGACGTGTAGATGTACGTAATCCTGCATGGTTTGTAAAGGTTGTTTGAGTGTTTATTATAGACATCCAAAGTTAAGTTTTTTTTATGTTCCAGAGCCTTCGGATTATGTTAAAAATTATGCGGGCGTGCGTAATCCTCACGTTGTGTGGAAAATAATTTTTTGTGCCTCCTGCAAAGCCCGGCAAAAATTCCGTAAAAGCTGCGCTTTTCTGCAAACTGCTGAAAACCAGAAATTTACAGCGAATTAAAAAGCTTTTGTAAGTTGCTGTTTATCAGATGTTTGGAATGGCGAAAAATATAAGGCACATATTTTAAAATAAGTGCCTTGTATTTTAAAATACATGGCTTGTATTTTTCACGACAAGCCATGTGTTTTTTTGCGTATTCCGATTGTCGGTTGTTTTTAAGGGGAAATAAATCCGTGAACGGGTTTCGTGAATCGCAAAAACATTAATTTTGCTGAAAATAAACTTTGTGAGATGAAACTAACGGTAATGATGTTTGCAGCGGCTCTGATGCTTGCCGGCTGCAAGGGTGGCAGCAGCGCGGAAAAGGTTTCAGACTATGGCGCAGACCCGAAAAAAGCCGAAAGCATATATTCCTATACCCCTACAACCGGTGTAATGGTTGATGAATTCCGTTCCGACGACGGCTGGAAATATGTTTGTGCTTCGGCACTCATGGGAGTTTCGAGCGAACACCATCGCCTTTATTCTCCAAACGGAAATCTGCGCCTGATATTGGGAGGCGCTTCCGAAATGGGCGGAGCCTGCGGTTGGCGCATTGACTATGCGGAAAACGGAAATGTGAGGGCGGTTGGCAACATCGGTTGCCTTGCCGACGAGGAGTATTCACGGTTGAGCAAAGGCGGAAACGCAGCGCTCGAGGTCATGAAAGAAAAACTCGAAAGTGGCAAATGTCAGACGCAATATATAATAGAGCGCGCGAAAAACGGCAGGATAACCCGCGCGGGGGGCATTGTCGTGCCGCAGGGATACGTTGTCAAGGTGTATATAAAGGAGTGGGGACCGTTTTGGATAAGCGATATTGACGGCGGACGGTTCGGATTTTTCGTGAGTCTCGCCCCCGAAGGAAAAGAAAGGGAAAACGGTGTCAGTTTGCTCTATTGCAACGACCGGCTGATAGCCGAAACGGCGCACAAAAACAGAAAGCCGACGAAAATTCGCACATATAATTCGTTCGGGCAGCCGGTCGGTGTGTACAAGAGCGATAAGGAAAACGCTGCCGACACGGCTTTTTATGATTACGATAAGGAGATTGTGAGAAATTTCTGATTTCCGCCTAAGGGTTTGCCGTGGCTCTGCATGCAAGTGCCTGTGGCGGCGCAAAACGTCGGACGTATGCAGAAAGACGGCATAAAGGGTTTATGTCAAGAAAAATGCGTAATTTAGCATCCCGATTACAAAACAAAAGATAATGAAGCGCATAAAAAATATTCTGATAATACTTTTGGCTCTCGCCTTTCGCCTGTTCCTCACAACGCCGTTGTTTGGCGGGACAGACGGTGAAACTCACAGCTTGTTCTTTATGGTCATGTCGGGAATAGACCCCGACATGGGCGCATGCGCACGCCGTTTGTGTCTGGGGGCAATGGATTTCGTCATTATAGGAGTTGCAATGCTCTTAATGCACCCCGCAAAGGAAATTTTCGGGGAGTTGGGGCTGGCTCGCAGGACTTGCTTGCGGGGATTGGCAATAGGATTCCTGCTGACGCTGCCCATGTTCATAACAAATGCGGTTTGCGGGAAATTTACTTTTACGTGGGAAACAGTATTCCTGTCGTTTTGGGCAGGATTCTACGAAGAAATATTGTTCCGGGGCTTCTTGTTCGGACAATTATTCCGTAGTGGTCGCTTAGGATTCTTTACGGCAATATTGTTACCGTCGCTGCTCTTCGGAATGTGCCATTTGTATCAGTCAAACGACCTTATGTCGGCACTGCTGACGGTTGCCGTAACCGCGTTGGGCAGTCTGCTCTTCGGTTGGCTGTATGTGGAATGGAACTACAGCCTGTGGGTTCCGATGTCGCTCCATGCTTTCATGGATTTGTCCTGGACGCTTTTCCCCGTAGGCGTAGTCGGATACGGAGCAACGGGAAACATTACGGTGAACATAGGACGTGCAATAACCGTAATCTTAGCTGTGGTGATAACAATTATGAATAAAAAGAAACAAGGCAGGAAATGCTTTGATTATAAAAAGTTCTGAGAAACAAAAAAACGCCTCCGTTTCAGATTAGAAGCGGAGGCGGTTGCTTTTATAAGGCTTTTGCCCGTGTTTTTATTTTGCGCATTTTGCACACCAAGGTTTGAGCTGAGTGAAGAAGTCGTTACCCTTATCGTCAACAAGGATGAACGCCGGGAAGTTTTCAACTGTGATTTTCCATACAGCCTCCATGCCTATTTCCGGAAACTCTACGCATTCAATGCTCTTTATGCTGTCTTGCGAAAGTACCGCTGCAACACCGCCGATAGTGCCAAGGTAGAAGCCGCCGTGCTTCTTGCAAGCGTCGGTAACCTCTTTGCCACGATTTCCCTTGCCTATCATAATCATTGAAGCCCCGTTTGCCTGGAATTCATCAACATACGGATCCATACGGTTTGATGTGGTCGGTCCCATACTGCCGCAGGGATAGCCTTCGGGCGTTTTTGCAGGTCCGGCATAGAGCACGGGATAATCCTTGAAGTATTGCGGAAGTCCTTCACCGCTGTCGAGACGTGCCTTGAGCTTTGCGTGGGCAATGTCGCGCGCAACAATTATTGTTCCGCTCAAAGAAACGCGCGTACTTACGGGATATTTTGTCAACTCTTTTAGGGCTGCGTCAATTCCTTTGTCAAGGTTTATGGCAATACCTCCGTTGTCGCCCGGCTGCTGAAGGTGTTCGGGAATGAGACTTGCTGGATTGCTGTCCATCTTCTCAAGCCAAATACCGTCTTTGTTGATTTTGGCTTTGATGTTACGGTCTGCCGAACAGCTTACGCCAAGACCTATGGGGCAACTTGCGCCGTGGCGCGGAAGACGTATCACTCGTATGTCGTGGGCAAAAGCTTTTCCGCCGAACTGTGCGCCGAAACCTATCTCGTGAGCCTTTTCCAAAAGTTTTGCTTCGAGGTCAAGGTCGCGGAAAGCCCGTCCCGTGGCATCGCCGGTGGTGGGAAGATTGTCGTAATAGTGTATTGAGCCGAGCTTAACGGTGAGCAGGTTTTTCTCAGCCGAGGTTCCGCCGATGACAAAACAGATGTGATATGGCGGACAAGCCGCAGTGCCGAGACTTTTCATCTTTTCAACGAGGAAAGGTATGAGTGTGCCCTCGTTCTGAATGATAGCCTTCGTCATGGGATAGAGATAAGTTTTATTAGCCGAGCCTCCGCCCTTGGCAACCATGATAAAACGATATTCGTCTCCCTCTTCGGCTTCAATATCTATCTGGGCGGGAAGATTACATTTGGTGTTAACCTCGTCATACATGGTGAGCGGCGCATTTTGCGAGTAACGCAAATTATCTTGAGTGAAAGTGTTGTAAACACCTCGGCTCAGTGCTTCGGCATCATCGAAACCTGTCCAAACTTGTTGCCCTTTTTCTCCGTGAATTATGGCGGTGCCCGTATCTTGACAGAAAGGAAGCACGCCTTTTACCGAAGTTTCTGCATTGCGCAGGAGAGTGAGCGCAACATATTTGTCGTTGTCCGAAGCTTCAGGGTCGTTGAGAATGGCGGCAACCTGTTTGTTGTGTTCGCGACGCAACATAAATTCCACATCATGGAATGCCTGCTGTGCAAGAAGCGTCAGAGCTTCGGGGGAAACCTTCAGGATTTGTTTTCCTTCAAATTCTGCCGTGGAAATTCCCTCTTTTGATAACAAACGATATTCGGTTTCGTCCTTTCCTTTCTGGAACATGGGCGCATAGTTGAAATCAGGTGCTTTTGACATGACTTTATGTAATTTTTATGTATGATGTTACTTTTGCCGGAAAAGTTGTCCGTGCGCTTAAACGCATTGCAAATTTACGCTTTACTTATCAACTGCGCAAAACTTGCCTTGCCAATAATCCGCGAAAAGACCAAATTTCTTATCTTTGCGCAAACAATAACGATATGTTCGGAAATCTTTTTAAGGCAATGGCTTTCGCGCTGCTTTTGATGCCGGTGTTTTCGCCGGTTTACGCAGATGCGCAAAAAGCCGACGGAAATGTTTATACACGTGGGGGAATAACGCAGATGAATCCCCAAGAACGCAAGGTGGCTCTCGTATTTACCGGTGCCGATATGGCTGATGGTGCCGACACGATTCTGAGTACTTTGAAACGTTACCGCATTCGCGGGCATTTTTTCTTTACCGGAAGGTTTTTTGAAAAGTTTCCCGATGTGGTAAGAAGGCTTTTGAAGGACAAACACTACGTCAGCTGCCACGGCTATTCCCATTTGCTGTATTTCCCGTGGGACAGGAGCGACACGATGCTCGTCAGCCGCGAAGAGTTTCGCAGGGACATGGAGAAGGCATACGAAACAATGGCTTCCTTTGGCATTAAGAAAAAGAAGGCATACTATTTCGTTCCTCCTTTCGAGCATTTCAATGACACTATATCCGCTTGGGCAAAGGAAATGGGGCTTCAGCTCATTAACAATACCTATGGCACTCTTACTTATGGCGATTATACCACGCCCGATATGGCTCGCTATTACAGCAGCGACTATATAATGGAGTGCACAATGCGCATGGCGGGCGAAGAACCTCATGGAATAAACGGGCACATATTGCTCATACATTTCGGCACGAGCGAAAGGCGCACCGACAAGTTCTATAACCGACTGCCGCAACTCATAGAGAATTTGAAAAAGATGGGTTATGAGTTTGCCGATCTCTCGAAAGTAATACCAAAACCCTGATTACAGTTTCCCTTCGTCGCGATAGCTGAAGTATTTTCCGCCTCCCACAATTACGTGGTCCTGAAGGGTTATGTTCATGAGCCTTCCTGCTTCTGCGAGTTTCAGAGTAAGGCGGTCGTCTTCCCTGCTGGGACTTACGTTCCCCGACGGATGATTGTGTACAAGAATCATTGAGGTGGCGAGAGCCGTTACGGCTTCGCGCATAATAAGTCTGATGTCCACCGAACTCTCTGTAATTCCGCCTTTGCTTATTTGTTTGTCGCCTATAACCTGCAGGCGCGTGTTCAGAAGCATTATCCAAACTTCCTCGTTGGGCTTCCCCGAAAGTTTGGGCGCAAAATAATCGTTCACTTTCTGCGGACTGTCCATCTGTGTGCCTTTGTCCACATTTTCTGCCTGCATAAGTTTGGCTATCTGACAGGCTGCTTTTATCGTAACAGCCTTTGCCGTGCCTATGCCTTTGTATTTGCGCAGTTCGTCAAGGCTTTTGGCAGCAAGGTTTTGCAGGTTGTCGCCGCTGTCGTGCATAATTCTTTGCATCAGCGACACTGCATTTTCTTCGCCGTTGCCCGAACCCACGAGTATGGCGAGTAGTTCGGATTTCGACAATGCTTCCGCTCCGTATTTCATCAGTTTTTCGCGCGGACGGTCGTCTTCCGATAGGTCTTTTATGCTGACTTTCATTTATAAAAATTGTCTTTGAACGCCTCAAATTCCTTACCTTTCAGAATGTATCGGCGCACCGATGCCACTATGAAGCCCGTGCCGTAGCCGGTGAGCTGTATGAATGCGGCGGGAACGGACAGCAACGCCACTTTTAGTCTTTTGTTTTGGACGAGGCTTCCCAAAAACACCAACAGGGCGTAGAGCATCAGCGGCAGAAAGCTCCACAGGCAGAAGAACGCGCCTGCAATGAATACGAGGCAGCCTATGGTGAATGCTGCGGGGAGCATGTGGACGAGTTTCATGGTTCCGGGATGGCGTTTTTCAAGGTTTATTCGCGCTATGCCCGAGTTATGAACCTGTTTGAAGAACTTTCTGAAATCCGTGCGCCGTTTGTGCCATACCCAAGCCCCGGGTATGAGACACGCTTTGTAGCCGTTTTCCACAATGCGATAGCTGAAATCTATGTCTTCTCCGAAACGCATTTTGGCAAATCCCCCGAGTTTTCTGTAAACTTCGCTCCTGATACCCATGTTGTAGGAGCGCGGATAGAACTTGTCCATTTTCTTTTTTCCTCCCCTTATACCTCCGGTGGTGAAAAACGATGTCATGGCGTAACTTATGGCTTTTTGAACGGGCGTGAACGAGTCGGCGGCTTTGTCGGGTCCGCCAAAGGCATCGCAACCAAGGTTTTCCGTTCCGCTGTCCACGGCTTCGAAATATCCCGGAGGCAAAACCACGTCGCTGTCAAGTATTATGAGCCATTCGCCCGAGGCTTGTTGCGCACCATAATTGCGTGCGGCGGCGGGACCTCCGTTTTCCTTTTTAAGATAGGTGATGTTCAGACGGTTTTGAAAGCGTGCCACGACTTCCTCGCAGGTTGTTTGCGAGCCGTCTTCAACTATTATGATTTCTACATCGGGACGCGGTTGTCCGGCAATGCTTTCGAGCAGCTCGCCAACCTCGGCGGGGCGGTTGTAAACGGGAATAATTACGGAGTACTTCATAACATTTACAAAAATAACGATTTTCGCAAAAGCCGTGGGCGGAAGATGTGAAAAAATAACCCGTGCGGTGTGCGGACGGAGGCGGAAAACGCAACAAAAATGCGTTGCAAAGCAAAGATTTCCCGTGCTCCGAAAAAACACATGGCTTGTCGCAAAAAATACAAGCCATATATTTTAAAATACAAGGCACTTATTTTAAAATATGTGCCTTATATTTTTAGCCTTTTCAAGTATCTGAATAACAATTACTTACAAAATAATTGAAGAAAGCCTTAAATGTTTGAGTGTTAACGGTTTATGAAAAACGGTGTGTTTTGCCCCGAAAATCCTGATGCGGACGGGGATGGCGAAGTGCTTTCCGGCGACGGTGCTGAGGGGTGAACGCGGAGGTTTGTGCTGCCGGGCTATTACCGGATATGGTTTCATATTTTATCTTTTTATTGTAAAACAGTGATAAAAGCGTTGCGCCGGGCGTTTTTTGCCCGAAAAATGCGTAAATTTGGAAATTGTTTTCAAGAACATAGCAAACAGAATTAAAAATCATATAAACCAAAATGTTTGATAGGATAATCAAAATGTTTATTGCTGCCTCGCTTGTGGTCGTGCCGCTTGCGGGAGCTGCAAAAGATTATATAGTGAAGTCGCCATCGGGAAACCTCGTGCTGAAAGTTGCAACGGGCAAAAACCTGACGTGGCAGGTGAATTTCAAAGGGCACGAAATTACCGCGCCCTCTGTTTTGAGTGTGAAACTGAAGAACGGCGGAGAGTGGGGAAGCGACAATCCCGGCGGAAAGCAGGGAAAAGTCAGCCGCACAATCGACGGTGTGAATTACCGAAAGGCAAAGATCGAAGACAAATACACTCTGCTCATGCTTAAAGGCAAAGGCTATTCGGTGGAATTCCGTGCTTATGACGACGCTGCGGCATACCGCTTCATTGCCAACGCTTCCGATTCCGTAACGATAGAGAACGAGAAGGTGGAATATAACTTTACCAAAGACTACGAGGCTTATGTGCCCTACGTAAACGATTTGCGCCACGGCGAAAGATATTCAAACTCCTTTGAAGCCTATTACGACATACAGAAAATTTCGCAAATGCGCCCGCAAAACCTTGCACTCGTGCCGTTTGTGGTGAAACTCGACGGCGGAATCAAGGCTGCGCTCACAAGTGTAGGCGAATTGAACTATCCCGGTATGTATCTGCATTCTGCGTTTTCAAAGGGCTTTTCGCTCGAGGGCGAATTTCCGGGCTATCCCGATTGGAAAAATTCCGTTCCCGGCAAAGGCGGTACGGAAAACTTCGCTAAACTTTTCCGCAATGACTATATAGCACGCGTTGCCGCCAGGGAAGCTTTGCCTTGGAGGGCTATAATTGTGAGCGACAACGATGTTCAGCTTGCCAATTGCGATTTAACCCAAAAACTTTGCCGTCCCGTGGCAAAAGGCGACTGGTCGTGGGTGAAACCGGGAAAGGTTGCGTGGGAATGGTGGAGCGCAGCAAACATAACGGGAGTGGACTTCGTGTCGGGACTAAACACCGAAACTTATAAATACTACGTTGACTTTGCCGCAAAACACAATCTGGAGTACATAATACTCGACGGCGGATGGAGCGGAAAGGACATAACCGAAGCCAGAAAGGAAATAAACCTCCCCGAACTCGTCAACTATGCCAAGGAAAAAGGTGTGGGAGTAATTCTATGGGCGAGCTGGAAAAATGTAATGGAGAAAATGCACGAGGCAATGCCATTGTACGAAAAGTTGGGCGTTAAGGGCATGAAGATAGACTTTGTGGATGCCAACGATCAGTATGTCATCAACTCCGTAAGAGAGATAACCGAATTTGCAGCCAAACATCATCTTATAATAGACTGGCATGGAATGATGCTTAACGGAATGCAGGTGAATTATCCCAATATAGTAAACATAGAAGGCGTTCGCGGTTTGGAACAATGCAAATGGCAGAGCGGCGCAAAGGGTACTCAGGGCGCGGACATGCCGGGCTACGATGTTACCATACCTTTTGCGCGTATGCTTACGGCACCTATGGACTACACTCCGGGAGCCATGCACAACGCCACGAGACAAGATTACCACCCCATTGATGATAATCCCATGAGTCAGGGGACAAGGGTGCACCAAATGGCTATGTACACGGTTTTCGACGCACCTTTGCAAATGCTTTCCGACAAACCGTCGCTCTATGAACGGTTCCCCGAATGCACAGACTTCATTTCGAAAGTGCCGACAGTGTTTGACGACTGCCGAACTCTGCAAGGAGAAATGGGAGAATACATTGTAACCGCAAAAAGAAAAGGTGCAACGTGGTTTGTAGGGGCTATGACAAGTTGGAAAGAGCGTGAATTGGAACTGAAACTTGATTTCCTTGACAATGCAACCTATAAAGCCGTGATTTTCCGCGACGGCGTGAATGCGTCAAAGAATGCGGAGGACTACAAACTTGAGGAAAAAACAGTGAAAAAGGGCGACGTTCTTAAGATAACCATGAAGAGCGGCGGCGGATGGACTGCAAGATTCGAGAAAATGTAAAACTAATAAAATAACTACTGTATGAAAACAAATTTAATGACTGCAATGCTCGCGTCGGCGGCGATGTTTTTGGGCGCAACGGCACAAGCGGGCAATTTTGTGGCTAAATCTCCTTCGGGAAAACTGACTTTGACCGTAAATTCCGGCTCGAAACTTACATGGAAAGTGGATTTGAACGGAAAAGAAATAATCAAACCGTCGGAACTTGCCGTTACGCTCACCGACGGAAGCGTTTGGGGACCGGGCGCATCGGGCGGAAAAGCTCAGAAAATAAGCCGTAAAATCACAACACCCCATTACACGAAATCGCAAATAGATGATGTTTACACAAAATTGGCTCTGAAAGGAAATCAATACACTGTTGAGTTCCGCGTTTACGATGACGCGGTGGCTTATCGCTTTTGCGGTGCGCGGAAAGACTCGGTTAATGTGAAAGACGAGACAGTTGAGTATAATTTCGCGGGAGATCCCAACACATGGACACCTTGGATTGCCGGCGAAGAGCAGGGTGAGCGTTATTCTTGCTCTTTTGAGTCGTATTATACGGAGACCAAAGTGTCGCAGATGCCTTCCAAGCGTTTGAGCATCCTTCCTCTTCTTGCCGATATGGGTAACGGTGTGAAAGTTGCGGTTACGGATGTGGGCGATCTCGATTATCCGGGCATGTATGTCCATTCCAATTTCAAAAACGGCAATGGTCTTAAGGGCGAATTCCCGGGTTATCCCGATTTGAAGAATTCCGATCTCAACGGACAGGGATATGCCAATTTCGTTAAGCTTTTCCGCAAGGACTACATTGCCCGTGTGGGCGGCAAACAGCCTTTGAGTTGGAAAGTTGCGGTGATTACCGAGAAGGATGCCCAGCTTGCCGACTGCGACATAGTGCGCAAGCTTTGCGACGGCACTTCCAAGGGCGATTATTCCTGGGTTAAGACGGGCAAGGTGGCTTGGGACTGGTGGAATGCCCTGAATGTTACGGGTCTTGACTTCGCTTCGGGAATGAATACTCCCACTTACAAGCACTACATTGACTTTGCGGCAGCAAACAAGCTGGAATACATTATAATAGATGACGGTTGGGACAGCCCCAATGTGCTTCAGTTCAAACCCGAGTGCAACATTCCGGAAATTGTGAACTATGGCAAACAGAAAGGAGTTGATGTAATTATATGGCTGAAGTGGAAAGACTGCATGAAATACATGGATCGTGCGTTCCCGCTCTATAAGAGTTGGGGCGTGAAGGGTTTGAAGATTGACTTTATCAATGCCAACGACCAGTATGTCATGTCTTCGCTGCGCAAAATCACTCAGACTGCTGCCGACAACCATCTCACTGTGGACTATCACGGCATGCAGCTCAAGGGATTGCAGGTTACTTATCCCAACATCGTGAGCTGCGAGGGCGTAAGAGGCTTGGAGCAGTGCAAATGGTCGCCCGGAAAACAAGGAACTCTTGACGGAAACATGCCTGGATATGATGTAATGATTCCTTACATACGTCAGATTATCGCGCCAATGGACTATACTCCGGGCGCAATGATTAATGCCACTCGTGCAGACTACCATCCTGTGAACGATCGCCCCATGAGCCAGGGCACAAGGGTGCACCAAATGGCTATGTACATGGTGTTTTATTCTCCGCTCCAGATGCTTTCGGACGCTCCCTCAAATTATACGAGAGAACAGGAATGTACGGACTTCATAGCCAAAGTTCCTACAACTTTCGACGAGACCAAGGTTGTGGCAGGTGAGGTAGGAAAATACATTGTTACCGCTCGCCGCAAAGGCAATACGTGGTATGTGGGTGCCATGACCAGTTGGGACGGTCGCGACATAGAGATTCCGCTTTCGTTCCTTGGCGACGGCAATTACAAGGCTGACATCTTTGCCGACGGATTCAATGCCAACCGTAATGCAGAGGACTACAAACATTCCACACAGGATGTGAGCAAGTCGCAAACGCTCAAGGTTTCCATGAAGAGCGGTGGCGGCTGGGTTTCAAGGTTCGAAAAACTCTGATGTTACTTTTTTGACGATAACACGGGCACGGGGCTTTGGCTTGCGTGCCCGTATTTTTTGTGCTTGTTGAACAGGGGCGGGCGGTGAACGGTTTTAATGAATATTATGCTGCATATCGTATGTGCAATATACGTTTTGGGGGAGCATGTTCCCCGCATGACGAAAAATACATGGGACTTTGCAAAAAATACAAGCCATGTATTTTAAAATATAAGGCATTTGTTTCAAAATATATGCCTTGTATTTTTCATTGTTACAAACCTTTGAACCACAACAACTTACAAGAAGGTGTAAAAATGAGGTTAAAAGCGTGATTTACAGTGGAATATGGATATAATCATGCTTCCTGCAAAAATCAGTGGGCATTTATGCGGATTTGAATACGTGCGCGCATATATTCATATGATATGCAAAACCGTTTGCATGCATTTCAGAGGGGGCAAAGTTTCATTGCTCCTGTGCTAAAAGTTAAAGAAAAAGTTTCAGAAGTCAGTCCTCGTTGTTTTTCTTCTTTGAAAGCTCTTCGGAAAAGAACGAGAAGTTCACGCTTCCGTATGAGCGGTGGTCAAAGAACCACGGGTGGGCGGAAAAGTCGTTTGTCTTGCCGTGCTCGAGAATCAGGATCCCGTCGGGTTTGAGTATCCCCGCCTCCATGACCATTTGCGGAATCCCGGCAAGCTCTTTGAGTTTGTAGGGAGGGTCTGCAAAAACGATGTCGAACTTTTTCGTGGCACGTTTAATGAATCTCAGCGCGTCGCCACGCAGCAGCCGGCAGTTTTCAGCCCCGAGTTTTTTTACCACGGCTCCTATAAAGGCGTAATGTTCGCGATCGAGTTCCACCGAAGTAACGCTTGCGCATTCGCGCGAAAGGAATTCGGCGGTTATGCTTCCCGTCCCCGCAAAGAGATCGAGCACTTCCGCTCCTTCAATGTTTGTGTATCCGCGCAGCACATTAAACAGGTTTTCCTTGGCAAAGTCTGTGGTGGGTCGCGCCTTGAATGTGCGCGGAATTTCAAAGTGTCTGCCTTTGTATATGCCGGTAATGACTCTCATCTTGTAAGTTGCTTTAGTAAGGCTGCATCAGAAAAGCCGCCATGTCATACGTAAGATTTTTTGCATCCGCAAGCGGTGTGCGTCCGAAAGCATTACGGAATTCCTCCTGCTTAACATCGTTAACGAAATCATGCAAACGTTTCGTAAGGCTTCCCTCCTCGTTTGCCGATTCTATGATGTTAAACTCGTCTTCGTCCACATTCATCCCCAAAGTTTTGACAGCGAGCATGACATAATAAGCCGCATCTTCCACGCCAATGGTTGTGAACCGGTTTCCGAGCTGCAATCGTCCCGCGCGAAACACGAACAAATCCATCATGTTCTCATGTCGGTAAGCATATAGTGTGTTGCGCTTCGAACCGCGTGCGGCTTCGGCAAAACGATTAGCCACCGCCGTGGTGGTGGATGAGAAATGAACCGATTGGAAATTGTCGTCGATGACACGGCAAAAGGCATCGCTTATGCCGTAAATGAGAGCGGTGCCGAGATTCCCCGCCACGTCATAGAAAATTCTGTCATGGGCGGAATCATAAAAACTCGTGTGGTAAATACTCTCCGCCTCCTCTTCGTTGAAAAGCTCAATGGGTTTGAGAGTATAGGGAACATTGAGCAAAACCTCGGCGCGGGAGAAATTCTCCTGCGCCAAGGGTAGAGAAGCAAGTGCCTCTTTCAGATTAACATTGAGCGAAGCCGTGGGATTGACCTCGTAGTTTTCCACAACCGGCGGTTTGCCTCCAAAAGGATGGTAAACAGCGAAACTCAAAGTACCCGGGCTGACCCGGAGATAGAGACGCTGCATTTTGTAACTGCTTGCTGCCACGGCTTTGTCTGTTTTATTTCTTGGAATTAAAGAATGCGCTCACGCGATCTTCGCTAAGCAAAGTCCAAAGTGAGGCAACGGTCCAACCGGGAGCGAAGATGTCGTTGTAGAAACCCTTTCCGTTGCGTCCGTAGTCCCATGTGGTGTGCTGCACAACCTCCGGATAATATCCTACCTTGCCTATTCCGCAGAGATCGCCCTTTACCGGCATGAGCTGAAGCATTGAAGTGTGGATAACGTCTGCCATTTTTGCGAATCTGGGCTCGTTGGTGTTTGCGCTGAGCCATTTCATGATTGTGGCAAACTCGAAAATGTAAGCGTCAATGTGATTGTTTTCAACCGAAACGTTACCCCAGCCGCGCGTTTTGAAGTTTAAGTCGTGTAACATCTGACCTTCGGCAAAAGGTACATCCCATGTGTAGTACCATGAGGCACAGAAATACGCGGCTTTCTTACACAAATCAATATAATGCTGACGTTCTTTGCCTTTGGTTACGAAAGAAATGTAATAAAGTGCGTCGCAGGCGTAGAACGATGCCTCTTTGTCCTCACAGTTTGCGTCGAGAGTGGAGGAGAAATAGTCGGAAGTCGAAATTATGTTCTTTTCAAGATACGTGATAGTCTTTCTTGCAGCCTCGAGATAGGTTTTGTTTTTGAAATACTTGTATCCCATGGCGAGCGCAAGGGTTGCACACGGTGTGCTTCCGCCTGAAGCGTCCACGTCTTGCGATTCTGCGTTGAATTTGCGGGCAAAAGAACCGTCGCTTTTCTGCATCTTAACGAAATTATCAAGGAGAGTTTTCAGACGAGATTCCCATTTTGCATGTTTGCGACCGTGTTGTTTTTCGTATTGAAGGTAATAGAAAATAGCCATTGCCCCTTCGCTCTGACGGCGAATGCTGAAAACGTTCGGTTCGTTCTTTGATTCGAGGTCAAGTTGCTCTCTGAAATATCCCGTAGGGGTAAAGCCGTTTTCGAGATAGGAGTCGATTATGCTGTTTCCTATTTTCACGAGGTCTGCACGGTTATTCTTTTCGCCGTATTCAAGAGAGTTGAAAGCGTTGAGCACTGTGCGACCGATGAAACCCACTTCTGCCCACGCCGGAGACTCACATGTTGCCACAACCATGCCTCCTGCGGAGAGATATTTCAAGGGATATTTGTCCACGAAGGCTTCCTTGAAATAATTTGTCATTATTTCCTTGGCTTTTTCGTCGCTGTATTTTTGTTTAACGGGTTCCGGTTTGTTTGAATCGAAAGAATACTGCCACGTTCCGGCTACGAAATCGGAATAGTCGGCATATTTTGCGCGGCGTATGCTCCAGCTTACGGTTTCGCTCTGACCTTTTTCAAGTTTTGCGAAAGTCCACACGGGCGGTATGAGAGTTAATTTGCGTATGTAGCGTTTTGGTGATTCCATATAGGGATAACCGAAAACGAGTGCAGGCACTTTGAAGGAATTATCGTTGCTGAATCCGGTGTAGCCTATGGTAGATTTTCCCGAAAGTACCATGTCGCCCGATTCTTTTTGGATCAGGCAGTCGCTGCCTTGCTTTGGCGCGTGGCGCAGAACCACTATGCTGTTGCCGTTCTCGGTGTTGAAAATTCCTGTAAGCGGTGTGCTTAGGCGGTCTTCCCTTACAGTCCAGCTCTTTGAGGTTTGGAACGACGGAGCTTCCTTTGGCGAGCGAAGATTCTTATGATACCAGAATCCCGGCATATAATACAGGCAGCCGTCTGCCGTGCCTTCGAAAGGACTTGTGTATTCCACACGGAAATATGCCGCCTTTGTTGCAGTTACTTTCACGGTTATTGTTTCTTCATCGCCGTTTTGTGCCACTCGGCTCTCTACTGTGAACGGGGCATCGGTGTTTGAGGTGAGTTTCCCCGATGTTGCATCGAACGAAGAGTGCTTTACCTGCTGGTTGCCCGGCGTGTAGTATGACAGCTGTCCCGCAACGCCTTTGCTTTGGGCGTTTGCACATGCAAATGAAGCGCAGAGTGCCAACGCGGAAAGGATAAGTTTTTTAGTTTTCATCTAATTATTGTTTTGTTATTTGCAAGTGTTTTCCGCACGATGCTTTGCGGCAGGGCGGATTCATTGCAAAGTTATGAAAAAAATGCGTATTTTTGCAGCGATATAAAATGTTTTGGAAATGAAAGCCTTTTGTAAAAAACCGGTAACCATTGCTTTGCTGCTGCTTACGCTTTGTTTTGCGTTTTCATCGTGTGGCGACGATGCCATGTGGACCGAAAGCAGACTTGTGGGCATTTGGCATACGAGAGACAATTACGGTAATTCATACACCCAGGTAAAGTTTTTTGAAGACGGTACCGGAATGATAGAACAATATGACTATGGCAGATTGTCGGACTATTCTCATTTTTCGTGGGAGGCAAACCGCCACAGAATTTACTTTGACTATTACGACCGTTCGCCGGAATATTGGGATATAGACTTTGAAGGGCGAAATGCTTTCCGTTTATATTTTGATGACGGCGATTATACTTATTTCGTGCGCGATTATTAAAGGTGTGCGATAGTAGATTGTAAGAAACAGACAAAACAAAATCAACAAGGATATGGAGATTGAGATAACAGAACAGAATTTTGACGAGTTGCTTAACGGCGGAAAGCCTTTGATGGTTGATTTTTATGCCGACTGGTGCGGTCCCTGCCGACACATAATGCCTTTTGTGGAGCAGATAGCCGAGGCTTATGCCGACAAAGCCGTTGTGGGACGTTGCAATGTGGACGACAACGGCGACATTGCCCAGCGTTTCGGCATAATGTCTATTCCTGCCGTGCTTTATTTCAAGGACGGAAAACTCGCAAACACTATTGTGGGCGGAGTTCCAAAACAACAGCTCGAGGATGCTTTGAAAGCAATTCTCTGAGTTCGGAATGATAGAAATTCAACGCCTCTCGCCGCAAAAAGCGAGGGGCGTTTTTGTTTGCCTGTGGCGTATGCACAAAAAATGAATATTCCCGGGAAAAATGCAATCCGAAATTCCCGGTAAAACATTCCGAAAATCATTGACGAAACGGGACACGGAAGATGTTGTTCCGCACTTCGTAAAAAACACATGGCTTGTCGTAAAAAATACAAGCCATATATTTTAAAATACAAGGCACTTATTTCAAAATATATGCCTTGTTTTTTTCGCAAAAATAATAAACGGATTTACAGCAACTTGCAAAACCTCTCCGAAAAGCCTTTTTCGCGCCCTTTTCGACCATCCCCGTAAAGCTGTGTGCCGGTCTTGGGAGACGATGACGGGTATGAATAAACATTCACGGCATAGACTTTCCCATAGGCTCCGTATGCCGGTTCCTTCACCGAATGTGGGGCATTCCGCAAAGCCCGAAACATTTCTTTTGTCCGTCAGCCTTGTTAATCGGCAAATATTGAGGGAGAATATGCTTAAAAAAGTAAAATTTACTGCCATTAGTTTATGGGGAATAAGTAATTTTGCGCCAAAAGTGAGGCGCACTGCCGCCAATATGACATATAAAAGGAAATGAGAGTACTTAAATTCGGAGGAACATCCGTAGGTTCGCCAGAGAGCATCCTTAATCTGAAAAAAATAGTAGAGGCTATTGACGAGCCGGTAATAGTTGTGGTTTCCGCGTTGGGCGGAATAACCGACAGACTGATAGCCACGTCCAAACTGGCATCTGACGGAAACGCTGCTTATCGCAATGAGTTCAACGCAATGATTGAACGCCACCGCAACATGATAGATGCCGTGATTCCCGACGGCGTTGTGCGCGACGCACTGTGCGAAAAGGTGGAGGAATTGTTCGATGAGCTGCGCAGCATATACCACGGCGTGTATCTCATACGCGACCTGACCGAAAAAACAGCAAATGTCATCGTAAGCTACGGCGAGAGATTATCGTCGCAAATAGTTTCGGCACTCATTGATAACGCCAAGTGGTTTGATTCGAGGGAATTCATAAAAACCACACGCCGCCAAAACCGCAACCTCGTGGATTTTGACAACACGCTGCGCCTTGTGCGCCAAACTTTCTCGCCCATGCCGCGCGCTGCGGTTATTGGCGGATTCATTGCAAGCGACCTCAACGACGGCGAAACCACCAATCTCGGTCGCGGAGGCTCTGACTACACGGCTTCAATAGTTGCAGCCGCTCTCGATGCCGCTGCTCTTGAAATCTGGACCGATGTGGACGGATTCATGACCGCAGACCCGAGAGTCATTCCCAATGCTTATACAATTGACGAGCTTTCATATAACGAGGCAATGGAGCTTTGTAACTTCGGAGCCAAAGTTATTTATCCGCCCACCATATATCCCGTGCGCGTAAAGGGAATTCCCATTTACGTGAAGAATACTTTCCACCCCGAAGCTCCCGGAAGTATAATACACAAAGGACCTATTGACGACAAACGAGCCATTAAAGGCATTTCGTCTATAAAGAACACGAGTCTCGTAACCGTTAGCGGACCGTCGATGGTGGGTGTGATTGGTGTGAACCGCCGAATATTTTCCACTCTTGCCGACAACGGCGTGAGCGTGTTTCTTGTGGCGCAAACTTCATCGGAGGCAAGCACGAGTCTTTGCGTAACCGATGATGACGGTGAGAAAGCTCGCAGGGTTTTGGACGCGGAATTTGCAAAAGAAATAGCAATGGGCGCGATGAATCCGGCTATTCTTACCGGCGATTTGTCCACTGTGGCGGTAGTAGGTGATAAAATGAAGCACACGCCGGGCGTTGCAGGAAAACTTTTCGGCGTTTTGGGACGAAACGGAATAAACATCGTGGCTATGGCGCAGGGAGCTACCGAGACCAATGTCTCTTTTGTCGTGGCTCGCGACCTTTTGCGCAAGTCGCTTAATGTTATTCACGACAGCTTTTTCCTTAGCGAGTATCAGGTTCTCAACCTTTTTGTGTGCGGTGTGGGAACTGTTGGCTCGAAATTGCTTGAGCAGATAGCTTCGCAGCGTGAAAAACTGATGCGCACCCGTGGTTTGCAGCTCAATGTGGTTGGTATTGCAAGCGGACACAACGCTGTTTTCAATCGCGACGGCATTGTGCTCGAAAACTACAGAGAAGCCCTGAAAGAGGGTGGTAAGAGCGACATAGAACGACTGAAAAGCGAGATTCTCGGTATGAACATCTTTAACTCGGTGTTTGTTGACTGCACGGCGAGTGCGGATGTGGCGGGGCTTTATCAGACTTTGTTTGAGAACAACATAAGTGTGGTGGCTGCAAACAAGATTGCGGCATCTTCGCCATACGAGAACTATAGGAAACTTAAGGACACTGCGCGTGCGAAAGGTGTGAAATATCTGTTTGAAACCAACGTTGGCGCAGGACTTCCCATTATCAATACCATTAACGACCTTACGGGCAGCGGCGACAAGATTCTCTGCATTGAGGCAGTGCTCAGCGGAACGCTCAACTTTGTTTTCAACGAAGTTTCAAAGGAAACGTCGTTCGGCAAAGCCGTACAAATGGCGCGCGAAGCCGGTTACAGCGAACCTGATCCGAGGATTGATTTGAGCGGTAAGGACGTTATGCGCAAACTCGTCATACTTGCACGCGAAGCTGGCTATCGTGTTGACATAGAGGATGTGATTGCCACACCGTTCATACCCGAAGAATTCATGAATATGCCGCTCGACGAATTTCTGGAGCGTCTTCCCGAACTCGATGCGGACTTCGAGGCTAAGCGTATGAGACTTGAGCAAGAGGGTAAACGCTGGCGTTATGTGGCACGTCTGGACAACGGAAAAACATCCGTGGGACTTGTGGCGGTAGATAAGAATCATCCGTTCTTCCATCTTGAAGGTTCGAACAATGTGATACTCATCACAACGGAGAGATACCGCGAATATCCCATGCACATTGAAGGCTACGGAGCGGGAGCCGATGTTACGGCTGCCGGAGTCTTTGCCGACATTATGAGCGTGGCTAACATTTAATATACTTGTGAAATAGTTTTTCTTGTCGGGCACTGTATGCCGCAGGCATTGCTACGAAAACGATGGCTATGGAACGTAATTGAATATCCTCCGCCGATATTCTGCGGAACATGGGATTCTGAAATCATAAACCCTGCATATTTTACGGAAATATGCAGGGTTGTTTTGTTTCGTATGGCACATTCGAAAAAATACAAGGGAAATCGCAAAAAATACGAGCCATGTATTTTAAAATATATGCCTTATGTTTTGAAATAAATGCCTTGTATTTTTTGCAAGAATAAATCTTTGTCTTTCAGCAACTTATAGAAGTTGTAAAATTTGATGTAAAATTCTGGTTTTTAGAGGTTTATGCAAAAGCGCACTCTTTGTGCCTTTGCTCGGAACAAATATGGCGGAAATGAAAACTTATGTGCATAAAAGTTGCATGTGACGGATTCGGAAGGAGTGGGGAGGCGGCAGTCAAAAGCGTTTTTGCAAACACATAGGACAGGAAAAATTAGTGGGGAGAAATATATGTGTGCGAGTTTGTCCGGGTTGTCGAATGAATTGTACGCAGGGCAGCTTGAAAAAATCGCAGTTAGGGATGAAAACAAAAAGCCGTCCTTTTCGGGGGACGGCTTTTGCTTATTTTGAGAATGTGTTTATTCCTGAGTTTCGTTGTTCTGAGGCTCTGCGCTTTCGTTGTCTTTATGCTCAAAACGCTCTCCGCGCTCATGACGCGGTCCGTTGTGGCGTTCGCGACGCTCATTGCCTTCACGACGATCACCTCTCGGATCACGACGCGGGCGACGTGCCGGACGTTCTTCGTAACCTTCGGGCTTTTCAAGGAGTGCGCGATGAGAGAGACGGAATTTGCCTGTCTTTGCATCGATGTCGAGAAGTTTCACACTGATCTTGTCGCCTTCGTGTATGCCTGCTTCTTCAACAGTGTCAAAGCGTTTCCAATCAAGTTCGCTTATGTGGAGCAAACCTTCCTTGCCCGGCATGAATTCAACAAAGCAGCCGTAGGGCATGATACTTACGACTTTAGCCTCGTAGGTTTCGCCAACTTCGGGAATGGCTACTATGGCGCGTATCTTGGCAACAGCTGCGTCAATGCTTGCTTTGTTGGGTGCGGAAACCTGAACTTTGCCCACACCGTCGGTTTCTTCGATGGTAATGGTGGCTCCGGTTTCTTCCTGCATGCCCTGAATGATTTTTCCGCCCGGACCTATCACTGCGCCGATGTATTCCTTGGGAATATCGAATGCTTCTATGCGCGGAACCTGCGGCTTGAAGTCGGCACGAGGTTTGTCGAGAACCTTCAACATCTCGCCCAAAACGTGCTCACGTGCCTGTTTAGCCTGCATGAGTGCCTTTTCGAGGATTTCGTATGAAAGTCCGTCGCATTTTATATCCATCTGCGTTGCGGTAAGACCGTTGGGTGTACCCGTAGTCTTGAAGTCCATATCGCCAAGGTGGTCTTCGTCGCCGAGAATGTCGCTAAGAACTGCGTACTTTTCCTCTCCCGGGTTTTTGATGAGACCCATGGAAATTCCGGAAACGGGATTCTTCAAGGGAACACCCGCATCCATCAATGCCAAACAGCCGGCGCAAACGGTTGCCATGGAAGAAGAACCGTTCGATTCGAGGATGTCGCTCACCACACGCACCGTATAGGGGAAATTCTCGGGTATCTGACCCTTCAAACCACGCCATGCAAGATGACCGTGTCCTATCTCGCGGCGACCGGTACCCCTCTGGGCTTTGGCTTCACCCGTGGAATATGGCGGGAAATTGTAGTGCAAGAGAAAACGTTGGGTGCTTTGGTCAAGAACTTCGTCAATGGTTTTTTCGTCGAGCTTTGTGCCAAGCGTACATGTGGCAAGAGCCTGTGTTTCTCCGCGAGTGAAAATGGCAGAGCCGTGAGGAGCGGGAAGAGGACTGACTTCGCACCAAATGGGACGGATGTCGGCATAACCGCGACCGTCAAGGCGGCGTTTTTCATCAAGAACGCAGCGACGCATGGCATCGCGCTCCACATCGTAATAGTAACGGTCTATGAGAGAATTCTTTTCTTCAAGCTCGTCTTCGCTCAAATCTGTGTGAGCAGCGGCATATTCTTCCTTGAAGTCCTCGCGGATTTGTGAAAATGCGTCTTCGCGTGCATGTTTGTCCCGGTTTCCTTCGAGCGTAATCTGATATGCTTTGTCGTAGCATGCTTTGCGTACTTCCTCGCGCAGCTCTTCGTCGTTAACTTCGTGGCAGTATTCGCGTTTAACATCGGTGCCGAGCTCCTTGGAAAGTTCCTTTTGCAAACGACACATGGGTTTGATGGCTTCGTGTGCCGCCTTGAGCGCGCCAATAAGGTCTTGCTCGGAAACTTCATCCATTTCGCCTTCCACCATCATGATGTTTTCTTCGGTAGCTCCCACCATGATGTCCATATCAGCATTTTTCATCTGTTCATAAGTAGGATCTATCACGTATTCTCCGTTAATGCGTGCAACACGTACCTCGGAAATCGGAGCTTCAAAGGGAATGTCGGAACTTGCAAGGGCTGCCGATGCAGCAAAACCTGCCAAAGCGTCGGGAATGTCCACGCCGTCGGCAGAGAAAAGCATTATGTTTACATAAACTTCGGCGTGGTAGTTTGAGGGAAACAAAGGACGGAGCGCACGATCCACAAGTCGGCTCGTAAGAATCTCGTAGTCTGAAGGACGTCCCTCACGTTTTGTAAATCCACCGGGAAAACGTCCCGCAGCCGAGAAACGTTCTCTATAATCACACTGCAAAGGCATAAAATCTGTGCCGGGAACTGCGTCTTGTGCGGCGCAAACCGTTGCGAGGAGCATTGTATTTCCCATTCGGAGCATTACTGCACCATCGGCTTGCTTTGCCAATTTACCTGTTTCTATGCTAATCTCCCGTCCATCGGGAAGAGAAACAGTTTTCTTGATAACATTCATCTAAAAATCTCTTTCTTTTATTGTTTTCTTCTTGCGTCAATAAATGCTTATTGCTATAATAAGCGCACAAATTTACTAAATTATTCTCGTAACCACTTGACATAAGGCGGAAATAACGGATGTTTTTCTTTATATATTCACTTTTTGCCACAAAAAAGGTCCCGAAAGGGACCGTTTGCCTTGTATGTTGGTTGACATTGGTTTTCTTCATCTCAGGAATACTCCTGGACGGTATTCCATCAGTTTGAAAATGTATTTACACGACATTACGCATTTGTTTGTAAGTATTCCGTTTTCGCGGCATGCCCTTGTGTCTTCCTTCAGGAGTATTGCGCGGCTGGCAATGTTGCGTGTGCTTGTGCCGCCCATTCTCATTGTTACGAAATCGAGGGGTATGTATTGTGTTTTAATGCCGAAGGTGTGAAACATTCTCACCACCATTTCAAAGTCGGAGCCTATGCGATAGTCGGTCTTGTAAAGTCCGACGCGCTTAAACACTTCGCGGCGAACGTAGAGCGACGGGTGGGCGGGCATAAAGCCGAAGCGGAGCATGAAGCGGCGAAAGAGGCGCGAACTGTAGTATCTCACAACCACGTTGGGGCGTTTGTCGCGTATGAAATGCACGTCGCCGTAAACGGCATCGGCTTCGGGCGGAAACGCTTCCACCATTTTTTCCACCACATCGGACGATGAGAAATAGTCGTCCGAGTTGAGTATGCCCACAATGTCTCCCGTAGCCATGCGAATGCCTTTGTTCATGGCGTCGTATATTCCGTTGTCTTTTTCGCTTACTATTTTCATGCGTCCTTCAAATTTCGGGGCGTATGAGTTGACTATGTTCATTGTGTTGTCGCGCGAATCGCCGTCAACTACAATGTATTCTATGTCGGCATAGGTTTGCGAGAGTACGGATTCAAGTGTGTCGGCTATCGTGGCGGCACTGTTGAATGTGGCTGTTATTATTGATACTTTCATGATGTGCTATATTTATAAACCCTTGCAATGGCAAATTATTGTATATAAGACTAAATGTTTTTTTGCATGGGTTTGCTACGCAGCTTAGGGGGAGATATAAAAAAACAGAGCCGATGCTTTCGGGTCGGTTCTGTTTTCTTTTTAAGTATGTGGGTTGTTATGCTTTTGCTGCGAGGGGAGAAGCCTGCACATAAGTGCGTGCGGCGAGTTCTTTGTCGAGCATGTACAAGCCGTAACCGTTGTCTTTTATCATCTTCAGGTTGTCAATGATGTTCTGGGCGTTTTCCTCTTCCTCCACCTGTTCGTCCACAAACCATTTCAGCATGCTTTGGGTGGCGTAGTCGTTCTCGGTAGTGGAGAGTGCGAAGAGGTTGTTAATCAAAGCGGTTACTTTCTGCTCGTGTGCCAGTGTGCTTTCAAACACGTCGAGCGGCGATTTCCATTCGGTGGGCACAGCGTCTATGGGTTTCAGTTCCACACGCCCGCCGCGTTGTATGACGTAGTTGAACATTATCTTTGCGTGGTCCTGTTCCTCCTGAAATTGTACCTCAAACCAGTTACCCATTCCAGGATTTCCGTTGGCATGGCAGTGGGCAGCCATTGAAAGATAAAGATATGCCGACCACATTTCGGCGTTTATCTGGGCGTTTATTGCCTCTTCAATCTTTTTGTTAAGCATAGCGTTATCATTTTAATGATTAATATGTTTATATAATAACAAATTCCATGCCACGAAGCACCGTTGGCATTGCCTATTGTGCGGGTGGGGCGAAATATGTTTCTTTGGCGTTAATTTTATAACTTTGCGATTTCTAAAATCAAATGTGTATGAATGTTGAATCGCTTCGTGAGTATTGTCTTTCGCTGCCGTTGGCTACGGAGGATTTTCCGTTTGATGAAACAACGCTCGTGTTTCGTGTGGTGGGAAAGATTTTCGCAATGCTCGACCTTGAACGCCCTGATGTTGTTTCGCTTAAGTGCAATCCCGACTATGCTTTGCAACTTCGCGAGGAGCATCCCGAAATATCGGGGGCGTGGCACATGAACAAAAAATATTGGAATCAGGTGAATCTTTCGGGGCATTTGGAAGATGAACTTGTACAAGGACTTGTGCGCCACAGCTATGCCGAGGTGGTGAAAAAGCTGACGCGAAAGGAGCGGGCGGAGCACGAGGAGATAACCACGGTAAGAGAATAAACAACAGGGGAATGCTTTTTTCGTGAATTTTCATGTCTCGTTGCGTGAGAATTCCGGGGAATTTTCAGCGTGTTTCGCGGACATCGAAAAAAACATATGGCTTATCGTAAAAAATACAAGGCACTTATTTTAAAATAAGTGCCTTGTATTTTAAAATATATGGCTTGTATTTTTGCGCTTTATAAGCTTTTGATAAACAATAACTTACAAAAGTCTTTCAAATTGGCTTAATTGCTTGGTTATTACAGGTTTGTGATTTTTCCTGGAAAATCACTTTTTTCGGGAAAGTATGTCCTCGAAAAAGTCAACCATTATTTTTATTTGCGGACGGGCATAGCGGTCAAAAGTTTCCTGTGAACGCGCGTCATGTCGCCAGTCAAAAAATGCGTGTCCTATTCCGCCCACTTGCAAGTACTTTACTTCCTGTCCTGCATCGGTCATGGCTTTGCAATAGTTCTGCATGTCCGCGTCGGTGATGAGTCCGTCCTGTGTGCCGCGAATTATGAGTTGCGGCACACGGCGTTCCGTGACTTTGGGAATGAAGCAAATGGGTGTGATGTGGCGAATTTTTTCGAAATCGGAGTTGTAAAAACGCATGAGAGCGTTTTCGGTGAGCACGGGATAGGTAGGCACCGCGCCGAGGAGCGATTGGCATATCTCGTTTCGTATTTGCGCGGTTGTCTTGCCCTGTGGAATGTATGTAGGCTTGAACTCGTAAATTCCGTAGCTGCTTCCATAGCCGCCGTCGCCTATGAAGTTGGCAAAGTTAATGGCTGCTGCCGAAAGATGACCGCCTGCGCTGTCGCCGGTAACGAACAGTCTTGTGGCGTCTCCGCCATAGAGGGCGGCATGTTCCATAATGTGGGCTATTGCGCCGTAAACGTCTTCTATGATTTGGTACATCTCCACCGGCACGCCAGACCCGTCGCCGTTTCGGATGAATCGGTAGTCAATGCTGAACACTACAAATTTCCCTGTCATTGCAAGCTCGCGCCCCATGCCCCGCATGATGTCCTCGGTGTTGGAACTCCAGCCTCCGCCGTGCACAATGATGACGCACGGAAGATTTTTGGCTTTCTTTGGAGCGAACACGTCGTATTTCAAAGTCTTATTTCCCGGGCGGGCGTAGGCAACATTATTCGTGATGCGGATTTTTGAAAATGTCTTTTGGGGCAGAAACGACACTCCAACTTCCATGGCTTTGTCGGCAACAAGCAGACTCTCGGGAGCACAGCACTCGTTGTAGTATTTATAGGGCTGGTCGGCTGCGGCATATATACCGTCGAGCATATAACCCTTGTTTGCCGCCGCGCGTATGGTGAGCTTCGTTCCGCGTTCCACCATGCAGTCGGGCGGAAGTTGGGGAGAAACTGTGATAGTTCCGTTTTCGGGCGGAATTACAGTTATTCTTACTTTGTCTTGCGCTTTTGCGCCGGCTGCATAAGCTAACATTATTAACGCTGTTGCAAATATAGTTGATTTCATGGCGGAGAGGATTTTTGTTTGTCCTTGAAACTGCTATTTCTTTAGGAAAGGTTCGGCAACTTCAAACGCTTCTTTTGTGAGGTACGAAGCCACGTCTTTGTAGGAAAGGGTGAACGAGGGATGCCCCGCCGCATAGGGCGCAATTTCATACTGTTGGTAGGTGAACACAATGCCGTCGGCTGTGAAATAAGGACTTGTTGCAGGCATGGGAATCAGGTTGCCGTCAATGAAAAGAAAGTCCGTGAGATTGTTTTCATTGATGTTGCTGTCCTGACTTGAGAAATATTTCACCAAACCTTTGCGCAGCAGCGGCTGAAGTTCTTTTACCTTGTTTGTATCCACTGGTTGTGAAATCAAATGTCCTCCGTCTTTTGAAAGCGTTGCGCCTATGACGGTTTCGTTTCCGTGTGCCCCGCCGAGGAAGCAGTAATCGGTGGTGAGGAATGTAACGAAAGTTTCGCTGTCGCACAGTTTCTTTATTGAAACATCATGCACATATCCTATGGTAGAAGGCAACATTGTGTCGGCTTTACGCATGTCGGAAATTTCTTTTTTGAAAGCGTTACCGTAAAATTCGGCAACGGCGTTGCCGTCTTTTATGTCGCCGCTGAAAGTAGCGTTGGTTTTTCGCGGTTTTCCGTTTTCGTCAACATCGATAAAGTGTTTGCCCAATTCATTACATATATACGCGCGCGCGGAATCAAGGATTTCACTTCCGCCGTCCTTCGGGTAATCAATCTTGAGGTTTGCAATGGCAAGCGTGTCGGAGTTGTAGGATTTGACAATACTGTCGGTGGTCAATGCCGAGCCGCTTGAACTTTTACACGAGTTGAAACAAATTGCCGAAAAAGCAATGGCTGCAACGGCAATGGCTGTGAAAAATCCAGTGGTCTTCATAAGCGTAAATTTTTAATGGGTTATGGTTTTAGGGAAGTCTTTTCAAAGGTGGGTTTCGAGAAACTTGAAATTTTCGCCTTGGGGCGTGATTTTTATTCTGTCGGTTTCGGCAGGAATCAGAATGCTTTCGCCCATGCTCAAAGCCACGGTGTTTCCCCTGTCATCGGTCAGCGTTGCGTTTCCACCGAATGCCACGTAAATCACAAAGCTGTCGGTTGAGGAATAGTCGGCATCGTAAGGTTTTGTCAACTCGTATATTTTGGTTTTGAACACGTTGCAGTCAATAAGTTTCACCGGTGAGTCGGTCTGCGGAGTGTATTGTGTGCGATAATTGTTCTCGACTTTGAAATTAATAGCCTCTGCCGCAAGATCAGTATGGAGTTCGCGCAGTTTTCCGTTCTCGTCGCGACGGTTGTAATCGTATATTCTGTATGTCAGGTCGCTTGTCTGTTGAATTTCCACGAGGAAAGTTCCGCAGCCAATGCTATGAACTCTTCCTGCGGGTATAAAAAAACAATCGCCTGTATGGGCTTCGTGGTCCTGAAGCATGTCGAGCAGAGTATTGTCTTCTACTGCTTTTTTGTATTCTGCGGGAGAAATGTCTTTTTTGAAGCCGCAAATGATGTGCGCCTTGTGATTGGTTGAAACAACATACCACATCTCGGATTTTCCGTTGGGAAAGCCGTATTTGCGAGCCATTGCGTCGTTGGGATGGACCTGTACGCTCAAATCCTTAGCCGCGTCAATGAATTTTACGAGTATAGGGAATTCATTTCCGAACACCTCGTAGTTTCTTTTTCCCACCAAACGTTCCTTTAAGAGGTTTGTAAGCTCAGACATCTGCATTCCGTCAAACGGTCCTCCGTTTACGGTGGTTTCATCACCCTTTACCCCCGAAATTTCCCAGCTTTCGCCAATATGGTTTTCGGTTGCGGGCAGTCCCTTGAAAGGTAAAATTTTTTCGCCTCCCCAGATTTTCCGTTTATAAAGGGGAGTGAACTTTATTGGAGCTATATGTCCGCAGTCAGAAGATATGTTGATTGTAGAATACATAAGTTTTTTTCTTTAATAGTCTTTCCAAAACCTTGGCGTGAATAGAATGATTATGGAAAACAGTTCAAGTCGTCCGATAAGCATCATGAGAGAACTCAGCCATTTCGCCGCCATTGGGATTCCGCTCCAGGAATTGAGCATACCGTAAGCCCTTCCTATGTCCGGACCGGAGTTTCCGAGCGATGTCATTGATATTCCCACGGCATCCATAAGAGGAATGCCCATGATGTTGAACGCAAGAATTCCTATGACAAGGGTCAGAATGTAGAGCGTGCCAAATGCTATGAGCGTATGCTCCATTGAATAGTTCATGACTTGCCTGTTTATACGCACGGGAATCACTGCGTTAGGATGAAGAATGTATTTGAATTCGTTCGCGGTTATTTTGAATAAAGCCACGATTCTTATCATTTTTAATCCTCCGCTTGTGGAACCTGCGCAAGCCCCCGCAAACATTAGGATGAGGAGTACAATCCATGTTGCGGGAATCCATTGCATGAAGTTGGAGGATGTAAAACCTGTGCTTGTGCCTATGGAAACGACATGAAACAATGCCTCTCTTATGGAGTCGGAGGTGTTGTATCCGCTATAGAAATAAAGACATACGGAAATGAATGCCGTGGCGAGCAAAACGGAAAGCGTGTAAGCCTTAAGCTCCGAATTGTGAAGAAACATCTTGAATTTTCTTCTGAAAAACAATGCGTAGAGGAGCGAAAAGTTTATTCCGGCAAGAAACATGAATATCGTTTCCACATATTCTATTGCAGGAGAATGGAAAAACGCAATGCTTTTCGAATGTGTTGAGAATCCTCCCGTAGCCGTGGTAGCGAATGCGTGGCAGATGCTGTCGAATTTTCCCATACCGGCTATGTAAAGAGCCACGGCACAGAGAATAGTCAGCAATAAATATATTGACCAAAGCCAATGAAGCGTTGTCTTAAGGCGCGGATGAAGTTTGTCCTTGTTTGGACCGGTCATCTCTGCCGCGAAAAGCTTTATCTCCCCCGTTCCGTTTGACGGAAGAATTGCAAGAGTAAACAAAACAATTCCCAAACCGCCTACCCAGTTGGTTACAGACCTCCAAAAAAGAATTCCGTGAGGCTGCGAATCAATATCGTCAATCATTGTTGACCCCGTAGTGGTAAATCCGGACATCGTTTCAAAGAACGCATCGGTGAAAGTGGGCAACGTTCCGCTCAGAATATATGGCAAAGTTCCCACAAACGTACTTGCCAACCATGCAAAGGTTACAATCACAAAACTGTCGTGTCGTGTAAGTGCTACTTTTGTTTTGTCGCCGTAGCGTCGCAGTAACCAACCGAGCGTAACCGATATAATAAATGACACAGCAAAGGCTGACATGTCCGAATCGCCGTATGCGAGCGATACGAAGAAGCATACGGCAAACGCCACGCTTTCTATCAGCAGCAGCGTTCCGGTAAATCGTGTCAGTATCTTAGCGTTCACTTTCTGTTTATATAAAGTATTTCTCTATTTTCTGAATATTTCCGATGCAGAACACAACTACTTCGTCGCCTTCCTGTATTTGGGTGTTACCGTTTATGAGCATTCCCTTACCGTTTCTCACAAGTCCGCCGAGGTTTATGCTTGAGGGAAGATTCAGGTCCTTTACCGGCTTGCGGGTAACTTTCGAATCTTTTTTTACAATGAATTCCGCCACGTCGGCATTTGACACAGTCAGACATTTAACGTTTGTAACATCGGCGTTAAGCATCATCTGATATATATGACTTGCCGCAACGGTTTGCTTGTTTATTATGGTGCCTATGTCAAGGCTTTCCGCCATTGGAATATAGTCGGTGTTTTCTACAATGGCTATTGTTTTCCTCACGCCCATTCTTTTGGCGGCGAGACAACTTAGAATGTTTGATTCGGTGTTGTTTGTCAGTGCCAGAAAAGCCTCTGTGGTATGTATTCCTTCGGTTTGCAGAAGTGATATGTCGCTTCCGTCGCCGTTTATCACCATTGCGTGCTTGTTTATGTCGAATTGTCCGGTGAGGTATCGGCATCTTTGTTCGTCCTGTTCTATTATTTTCACGCGCATATAGTCCGGCATTTGTCTTACAACGCACATCGCGGTGTTACCTCCGCCGGAAATTATGGCGTTTCTCACATCGGGATAGTCGTCTTTGCCGGAAATTTCACGGATATAGGGAATATATTTTTGCGTAGTCATGAAATATACCACATCCTGGCTTTGAAGTTCATCGTCTCCGTGAGGAATTATGGTATCCATTTTACGTTTCACTGCCACTATGTGATATGGCGCATCGGGACCGCAAAGTTTTTTGAGGGGTATGTTGAGAATTTTCGAATCTTTCCTTACTTTCACGCCTATAAGCACAAGTTTTCCGCCTTTCACTTCCCACCACTGTCTTACCCAGCTGCGTTTCATGGAATCGGTGATTTCTTGTGCGGCAAGTGCTTCGGGATAGATCATGGAATCTATGCCTATGCCTTTGAAAAACTCTTTGTATCTCGGAGCTGTGTATTCGTATGAATCGACTCTCGCCACGGTTTTCTTTGCTCCGAGACTGTGGGCAAACATACAGAAAGCTATGTTGTCGGATTCGTGTTCGGTTACACCCACTGCCAAATCGGCATCGGCGGCTCCCGCTTCTTCGAGAGCGGCTATGGATGTGGGCGAAGCATTTACCGTCATGAGGTCAAAATCGTTTTGAAGATTTGCCAGACGTGTCTCGTTGGTATCTATCAAAACAATGTCGTGATTTTCGCGCGAGAGCAGTTTGGCAAGATGTACGCCAACGGCTCCGGCACCCCCTATAAGTATTCTCATGGCAGCGGTTTTAGAATTTCGTCCTCAACTGTTTGCTTGTCGAGTCTGGTTATTTTGTAAAGTTCTCCAGGGCTTCCGTGTTCAACAAAGCTGTCGGGGAGTCCCAGGGTTATTATCTGCGGTTTATAGCCTCTCGAAGCGAAGAATTCGGTTGCTTCCGAGCCGAGCCCGCCCTTTTTCACACCGTCTTCCATGGTTATTACCCTTTTGAAGTTCGCTCCCACGTAGTCCAGAATATCTTTGTCTATGGGCTTGAGGAATCGCATGTCGAAATGGGCGGGAGATATTTCAGGATGTTCCGAACATACTTCCTCTATGGCTTGTGCCGCCACTTGTCCCAACGGACCTATGGTCAGTATGGCTATATCTTTTCCGTCGCGCATCTTTCGTCCTTTGCCCACGGTCAGTTCCTGCATTTCGCATCGCCAGTCTTTCAGATTACCGTTGCCTCGCGGATATCTTATTACGAACACTCCGTGTCCAGGAATCTGGGCTGTGTACATAAGGTTTCTGAGTTCGCGTTCGTCGTAAGGCGAAGCTATGGTAATGTTCGGTATGGGGCGGAGATATGCAAGGTCGAAAGCTCCGTGGTGTGTGGGTCCGTCGTGTCCCACAAGCCCTGCGCGGTCCAGACAAAGACACATGTCAACGTTCAGAATGGATGCATCGTGAATTATGTTGTCGTAGGCTCTTTGGGCAAAGGACGAGTAGATGTTGCAAAAGGGCATCATTCCGTCTTTTGCAAGTCCTGCCGAGAATGTAACGGCATGTCCTTCGGCTATTCCCACGTCAAACACTCGCCCGGGCATTGCTTTTTGCATTATACACATAGAGCATCCCGTGGGCATGGCAGGAGTTATTCCCACTATGCGGGCGTTGTTGCGGGCAAGTTCCAGAAGTGTTTCGCCGAATACGTCCTGATATTTCGGACCTTCGTCCGAGGAGTCTTCTTTTATGAAATTGCCGGTGGCTTTGTCGAATTTGCCCGGATAATGCCAGGCTGCCGCTTCAAGTTCTGCGGGGCGATAGCCTTTGCCTTTGATTGTGTGGATGTGAAGCAGCTTCGGACCTTTCATGTCTTTTATTTCGCTCAGAGTGCGAACGAGTTCTATGACATCGTGTCCGTACATGGGTCCGAAATATCTTATGTTCAGTCCTTCGAATATGTTTTGCTGATTGGCTATGAGCGACTTCAGCGAGTTGTTGAAGCGTATTATGGATTTTCTCCGGCTGTCGCTCAGGAATCCGAGCTTTATGAGCTGTTGCGACAGTTTGAAGCGCAGCCTGTTGTAGCCCGTGGATGTGTGCAGGTGGCGCAGGTATTGTCTCATTCCGCCCACGCTGCGGTCAATGCTCATTCCGTTGTCGTTTAGAATTATGAGCATGTTGTTAGGTGTGGCTGATGCGTTGTTTAATCCCTCGAATGCCAATCCGCCACTCATGGCTCCGTCGCCTATTATGGCTACCACGTGGCGCGATTCCTCACCTTTTTTTTCGGCTGCCACAGCCATGCCGAGCGCGGCGGATATTGAGTTTGAGGCGTGTCCGCTTGTAAAGGTGTCGTATTCGCTTTCGAGCGGGGAGGGAAAGGGACGCAGACCGCCAAACTGCCTGTTGGTTGAAAAACGTTTGCGGCGACCGGTAAGTATTTTGTGGGCGTAAGCCTGGTGTCCCACATCCCACACCAAACGATCGTAGGGAGTGCTGAACACATAGTGAAGCGCAACGGTGAGTTCCACAACTCCGAGGCTTGAGGCGAAGTGTCCGGGATTTTTTGAAAGACAGTCAATCATGAATGAGCGCAACTCGTCGCAAAGTTGCGGTAGTTGTTCCAGTTTCAAACGGCGGAGATCGTCGGGATAGTCTATTGCCGATAAGAGCGGATATTTGTTACTGTCTTCCATTATGTCATATATGTACAATAATGCAAAGTTAAAATAAATGTATGAGGTGGCAAAATTCGCAGTAGGCACGCTGAAACTTATATATTTTGCATGTCTGAAAGCTAAAGCCGCATATAAAAAACGATTTGGTGGCTCGAATATTATTTTTTGTGAGGTTTTGATGTATAAATGGTGAATTTATTTGCCGCGATATGCAAAAAAGAAAAAGTGAATGCGCACACCGAAAAAAACACATGGCTTGTTGCAAAAAACATAAGGCACATATTTTAAAATACAAGGCACTTATTTTGAAATAAGTGCCTTGTATTTTTGATTATGATAAGAATCTGATTAACAATAACTTATACAGCTAACAGAAATAAGGACTCAACTGTTTGGATGTCAATGACTTACGCGGAGTTTCCTGGTTTTTTGACGGCGGCGGGTATTTGGCGGAATTTTTGAAAGCTCGGGGATTGTATGCGCATACGGCGTAATGGCGGCGTGGCGGGAAAACATTATCTTTGCATCAGTCTTACCGGTGGCGGCGTGCAGCGCAAATACCGGAGCAACCCGAAGCGGAAAGAAAATTTTAATTGAAAGAAAAATGACAACGGCTAACGACATTACCGAAACCATGCTCGGCATGCGCAACGAGGCGCAGAGCCGCATACTGATGCGTTTTTTCAAAACCGGCAAGGGAGAATATGGCGAGGGCGACAAGTTTCTCGGCATAAGAGTGCCTGCGGTTCGCGCCGTGGCGCGGGAAGCGTATGGCACCGTGGCTTTGGGGGAGGTTGAAAAACTTCTGCGTTCGCCGTGGCACGAAATAAGACTCTGCGGTTTCCTGCTGCTTGTGGAGGAAATGCGCCGCGCCCTGCCCACACACCGAAATGTTAACGGCAATGCGGCGCGGCGCACCGAAATAGCGCGCTTTTATATTGCCCATGCGCCTTGTGCCGACAATTGGGACCTTGTAGACCTTTCATGCGGAGGAATTCTTGGCAAATGGTTGCTCTTTCCCGATGAAAACGGCGGCATGCCCTCGCGCGAAATTCTGGACAGTCTTGCCGAAAGCAGCAATTTGTGGGAACAGCGTATAGCCATAGTCTCCACGTCTGCACTCATAAGGGTGGGGCAATACGATGACACTTTGCGCATGGCTTCGAAACTTTTGAACCATCCGCACGATCTGATTCACAAAGCGGTGGGCTGGATGCTGCGCGAGGTGGGCAAGAAAGAAATAAACGTGCTTCGCACGTATCTCGAGGCTCATTGCCACGAAATGGCGCGGACTACTCTGCGTTATGCCATAGAAAGAATGGACGCAGGCGAGAGACGCGAATGGTTGAAACGCTGAACGGATGGAAAAACATGGTTAGGGAACGCCGGCGCACATATATTGCCATAGACCTGAAGTCGTTTTTTGCTTCGGTGGAGTGTGTGGAGAGAAATCTCAACCCGCTCACCACAAATCTTGTGGTAGCCGACATAAGCCGTACCGAGAAAACCATTTGCCTTGCAGTGTCGCCGTCGCTCAAAAGTTACGGAATAGCCGGCAGGGCAAGGCTCTTTGAGGTGGTGAGAAAGGTAAGAGCCGTGAACTATGAGCGTTTGTGCCGCAACGGCGGACGTGCGTTTTCGGGCAAATCCTATGACGATACCGAGCTGAAGGCTCACCCCGAACTGGAACTCTCATACATTGTGGCGCAACCCGGGATGAAACGTTACATTGACTATAGCACGAGGGTCTATGCCGTATATCTTAAATATATTGCCCCGGAAGACATACACGTTTACTCGATTGATGAAGTTTTTATCGATGCCACGGAATATTTGGGCATATACAAGATGACGGCTCACCAACTTGCCATGAAACTCATACGCGAAGTGCTTTCGGCAACAGGCGTTACAGCCACGGCAGGTATAGGTCCGAATCTTTTTCTTTCAAAGGTGGCAATGGACATTGTGGCAAAGCATATTCCTGCCGACAAAGACGGGGTGCGCATTGCCGAACTTGATGAAATGAGTTACAGGCATACGCTGTGGGACCACAGACCCATTACGGATTTTTGGCGTGTTGGCAAGGGTACTGCGGAGAAACTGGGGACGTATGGCATGTATACCATGGGCGATGTGGCTTGGCAGTCCGAGAAAAACGAGGAACTGCTCTACAAACTCTTCGGTGTGAACGCCGAACTGCTCATTGACCACGCATGGGGATGGGAACCTTGCACAATAGAAGCCGTAAAGGCTTACAAACCCGAGACAAATTCCATGAGTCGTGGGCAGGTTTTGAAATGTCCGTACACCTTTATGAAAGCAAGAGTGGTTGTGAGGGAAATGGCACAGGGAATGGCACTCGAACTGCTTGACAAGCACAAGGTAACAAACCGTCTGACGCTGACCATAGGCTATGATGCCGAAAGTTTGACAAACAACACTCCTATATCAGGCTATAAGGGCGAAATAAAGTTTGACCGTTACGGCAGAAAAGTGCCCAAGTCGGCTCACGGAACGGAGAGCTTGGGGAGATTCACCTCTTCGGCAAAACTCATGACCGATGCCGTAACCGCGCTGTTTGAAAGAATTGCCGATGCGGGGCTTTTGGTGAGGCGCATGAACCTTACGGCAGAGCACGTGATAGACGAAAACAGCAGGGAAGCCGTCAGTGAAAAACCGTTGGAGCTTGATCTTTTCAGCGACTACGATGCCGTTGTGGCGGAAAGGGAAAAGGAAAAAGCAGCACTTGATAAGGAAAGAAAGGTGCAGGAAGCCGTGCTGCGCATAAGGAAAACGTATGGAAACAATGCCCTTCTGAAAGGTCTGGACTTTGATGACGGGGCAACGGCAATGGAAAGAAACGCACAGATAGGGGGACACAAGGCATGAACAACAAATATGAAGAAATAATAAACCTTCCGCATCATGTGTCGAAAAGACATCCGCCCATGTCTATGGCTGCCCGTGCGGCACAGTTCGGTTCGTTTGCGGCTTTGAAGGGACATGGCGATGCAATAAAGGGCGTGGCAAAATTTTATGTGGCATCGGAGGGCGAAGATAACCATGAAGAGGACGAGGAAAACTGTGAAGAGTAGCAAGATAACTGTAGTGAGGAAAAATATATTTAGAAACCTAAGACTTTTTGCAGAAACGCGCGGAAATTAAAGCAACGGCGACACGATTCTTACAAAACTTTCGGCTACTCTTTGTATTTTGCTGCGCTTTTTCCAGCGTCTGCGACTGATAAACTCGCATGAGCGCAGGTCGTTTTCAAATCTGTTTTTAAGATTAACCGCGAGCTTCTCGTCATAAATAAATGCGTTGGCTTCGAAATTGTCTTCAAAACTGCGGAAGTCTGTGTTGGTGGAACCGACAGTGCAAAGCATATCGTCGCAAACAAAATATTTGGCGTGTATAAACTCCGGTCCGTAGGCGTAAACCTTTGCGCCGGCTTTGAGAACGTCTCCGTAGTAAGATTCGTTTGCTGCTTTTATCCAGTAATGCTCCGATTTTGCGGGAACCATGATTCTCACGTCAATTCCGGCACATGCCGCCACCTGAATGGCGTTCAAAACTTGTTCCGTGGGCATTAAGTAAGGAGTGGTGAGGTAAAAATATTTTCGCGCATTCATTATTGCCCATACAAAGCCGTTCATTATATATGGTAATTCCGATGCCGGTGATGCGGTAACTATTTGCAGGCATCCCCTGTGTTCACTCTCTTCGTTTTTTGTTTGGGGATAGAACCCGCTGGTGGCAAGCATTTCATTGCAGTTATAATACCAGTCGGCCACAAAGGTTTGTTGCAGTCCGTATACGGCACTTCCCGTGAGCCGCAAGTGCATGTCTTTCCAACCTTCTCCGTTTCTGCCGTAAAGATATCTCATGGCAATGTTCATGCCTCCTATATATCCTATTTTACCGTCTATTACCGCAATTTTTCTGTGGTTCCTGTAGTTCACGCGACGGGTGAAGCGCGAAAATCTGACGGGCATGAAACTTTTCACAATTATTCCCGCTGCGCTCATGTCGTTGTAGAATTTGTTTTTAACCGACCAGCAGCCCACGTCATCGTACATAATTCTTACCACAACCCCACGCTTTACTGCGTCTTTGAGGAAATCGCTTACAATACGTCCGATGGCATCGCCCTCAAAAATGAAATATTCGAGATTTATATGCTCCTTGGCATTGGCAATGTCTTTAAGAAGCGAAATAAACTTGTCTTCGCCATACTGAAATACTTTGGTGGTGCCAAGCAAAAAGGGAGGGGCAAAATTTCGTCTGAGAAAGAATGTGACAAGCGGCTTGCAGCTTTCAGGTATTCGGGCATTGTCGTGCGGAAGATAGTTTGCCAAATCCTTACGTTTCATCTGATTTATCTCGCGACGCTGAAAGCGACGCTCTTTCCTTATGTCCTGCCCGAAAAAATAGAACAACAAAATTCCCGCAACGGGAAGAGCAATGAGCACAAGCGTCCACGCCATAGTTTTAACAGGCTGTCTCTTTTCGAGAATAACTACCAGAATCGTGGCAGCCACTACGAGAAAATACAGAACGGTTATTATTCGGAATATAACGTAGGTGGTGAGCATGGTGCTTTATATGTTTTTGTGTGCAAGGTATTTACTTCAGTATGTTAGGTATTTGTTTCTATGTGTAAGGTGATGATTTCTGCGGACAAGTATCAATCTTTATGTGCAAAGTTATAAAAATCCGAAAAGTAGGGATGTGTTGCGCAGAAAAAACAACGCCGGCAGTTTCACAACTACCGGCATCTCAAAAAATTGCTATGAAAGGAAGTGTAAATTCCAAATACTTTAAAATTCGCGTTTTGTTTTCATGACGCTAATACGTGTGGTGTTGCAAACCACAATGCAAATATATAGAATTTTCTTTTCCCGAAGCATAAAATTTGTAAAAAACATAAGAATTCCCATACAAAAATAAAAAATGCAGCAAGAAATATGGCTTCTTACTGCATTTGTTGATTGGTATATGGGATTATCTTCTTCCGCCCGGTCTTCCAAATCCTCCTCTTCCCGGTCCCCTTCCCGGTCCGCCAAACTTCGGACCTCCTTCATTGCTTCCTGCGTTGTTTTTTCCGCCAAAGATGTTCAGACGGTATATGAAGTTAAGCATGAAGTAGGAGTTAATGCTGTTGTTCCAGGAGTCGGAACGCATTTGAGCCGTTATAGAGCGCGACACATTGCTTTGGTTGTGAAGTATGTCGTAGAACTGAAGCGACAGAGTGGCTGCGTTGCCTTTGAGGAAGCTTTGCGCAATTTGCGCGTTCCATATAAGTTCGTTCGTATTCATTGAATGGTCTGCGTAGCCTCTTCTCGAGTTCATGCGAATGTCTGTTGAGAGTTGCATGTTCCACGGGAGGGTTACGTTAAGCTCTCCGCCGTAGTTAAAGTTCCATGTGTCGAGGTTGGCGTTGGTTTGCAGTTCGTTTTTAGCGTGCTGATAGCTTACGCCGCCTCTTACTCCGAATTCAAAAAGCCCCGTGCGGAATGTCAGACGCAGATGTTCGCGGAGCGTAAGGTTTTTGGTGGTGTTCTTGCTGCTTGTTGTGTCGTTGCCGGTGCTCACGTAGCCCACGTTGTTTGAGTAGTTGTAGCCTGTATAGGATCCGATGGTCCAATTCTTGTTTTTGCCGAACGATGTGTTGAACATAAAGTCTCCGTCAGTGTTCCAGTTTCCGTTTATGTTCTCCGGTCGGGTGGTTCTTACGCCCGTGTTTTCGTCGTAGTGCATTGCGTTGCTTATGCTGTTAGATGTCTGGTTGAACGTAAGGCGAGCCATCCAGCCTGTTTGCGACTTAACGATATAGTTGTTGTAGAAAAGTTCGAAGTAGTTGTTCCACGACGGTTTCAATCCCGGGTTACCTTTAGATATATACAGCGGGTTTGAATCGTCGGTTACATCCAGAAGGTCGGTCATGGAAGGTTGTGATGACGAACCGCGATATCTTATGTTCATTTCCGATGTGTTTGAAATTTTGTAGCGCAAACGCACATTCGGAGATACGTTGAACACGTTGCGGGTTACCACTGTGTCGAGACGGTCCTTTTGATATTCAAGTTTTGTTTTGCGAGGTTCGAAATTTACTGCGGCATGAAATTGCAGGTTCTTAGAGTTGTATCTCACGCCAACAGACATTTTATGGGTGTAGTTCTTATATGTGGCATACTGACTGTTTCGCATGTTGAGCGTCATGCGCAGAGAGTCGGCATCGGTGGGCAGAGTTCCTATGACTGGTGAGTACATGTCTCTCCAGGCCGGCAGTGAGTCGAGCTGATAAAGCGAGCGGTCGGAATTGGAATAAGAATATCCGTATTCATAGCTTGCCTGCGCAAAGAGATTCTTTACTATCGGTTCGCTGTAACTGATTCTGCCGCTCAGCCACCAGTTTTCCGAAGGATTGTTGCTGTATTGGTTGGTAAAGGTATTGCGACTTGCCGTGCTTTCCTGGAAATATTTTATGTCGGAACGCGAGAAACTTTTGCTTTTCGAGTTTCCCCAGTTACCGTTTGAGCTTATCGAGATGTTTCTTCCCTTGCTGTTGAGTTTTCTCACCACCATTGCCCAATAGCTTGCCGAGTTGCTCGAACTGTTGCCCGTTGAAATGCGGTGGTTGGTGTTTACGGCTATGTCTTTAAGCGCAGAGGCTGTGTCGGAGAACATTGTTCCGAGCGGGTCGGTTATACCTGCGATAGAGTAGGGGTCGTTGTTGAATGTTGCCGTGCGGCTTTGGCTCCAATTGTTCGATTCGCTGTAGGAATATTCGGGAGCAAGCATCACGGTTGTCATAGAATCGGGTTTCCATTTCAGCCACATTCTGGAATTGAAGTTAGAGGAGTGGCTGTAGTCCTGGCTTCGCGAGTTCGAGAACGATGACGTGCCGGCGGAGTTGAGGAATGTTTCGGAGTTGGAGCGCGATTGGCGGTCGGTTGCGCTATGGCTCCAACGCATGTTGCCGTTTATTTCGAATCGTCCGGCTTCTTCTTCCTTCTTTCCGTTGTCCCATCCTGCATCGAAGCCCGCGCTTTTGTTTGCGCTAAGCCCGCTGCCGCCTCCGCGTCCCGGTCCGAAATGGCGGTCTCCCGTGTTGTTGGCGTTGCCAAACACAGTTTCGTGGTCCTGGTCGGTATATCGGTTCACGAACAGATCGCCCGTGTATCGGTCTTTGCTGCCGTAGCCCAGCGAAGCGTTGCTCACCCAGCTTTCTTTCAGTTCTTTTTTCAGACCTATGTCGAGAACGGTTTCTTCATTGCCGTCGTCAATGCCTGTCTGCTTGGTGTAGTCGCTTTTCTTTTCATACGATTTGATGTTCGATACCAGTTCGGTGGGAAGATTCTTCATGGCAATCTTTGTATCGCCCTTGAAGAAGTCTTTTCCGTTCAGGAGAATCTGCTTTACGGTTTTTCCGTTTATTTTTATTGTTCCGTCATCGCTTACTTCCGCTCCGGGCAGCTGCTCCACGAGGTTTTCGAGTGTCGAACCCACAGGAACGCGATAGGCGGATGCGTTGTACTGGAAGGTGTCGGACTTCATTTCCACTTTTGCCGCCTTGGCGGTTACGGTGGCTCCCTTAAGCATCACTTCGCTTGTGTTCAAAGCCACTGTGCCGAGCTTTGCCTCGGGTGCTTTCTTGCTCAGTGTGGCGTGGCGATACTCTGCGTTGTAGCCTATGAACGAAATTTTAACGAGATATTCGCCTGCTTTTTTCACGCTTAGCGAGAATATGCCGTTTTTAGAGGTGCTAATGCCGTTTACATAGGAAGAGTCTTTGTTGAGCAGCTGTATTGTGGCAAGCTCAATGGGAGTTCCGGCGGCTTTGTCGGTTACTTTTCCCGAAACGGTGTATTGCGCGTGGGCTGCAACGATTGTGAGACAGGCGCAAAGCGACAACAATAATTTTTTCATTTATTCATTTAGTATATAATGGCATGAAACAATCGGCTTTTCCCCCACCGTGTAACGGTTTTCGGGGTTTTGCTGTTATTTTGACCGTGAACCAAGTGTCAAGGTTTAATCTGTAAAATGTTTTTTATGTTTTTTCGGCAGAAATATCAGTTTTTGTCGTCGGATGTAGGTTTTTGAAGGTAAAAATCCCGTTCGTTTTTGCTCCGAAAACGGACATCGGAAAACACACATGGCTTGTTGTGAAAAATACAAGGCACTTATTTTAAAATATGTGCCTTGTATTTCAAAATATATGCCTTATATTTTTCGGTTTTTCAGACCATTGAAACACAATGACTTACAAAGGGTGGATTTTTTGCCTTGAAAACGGCTGTTTTCGGGGCTCGAAAAGTCATACTTTTCTTGCCGCGTCAATGCGGAGGAATATGAACAGGAGAATGGTGAATCCCCAGAGCGACGAACCTCCATAGCTGAAAAACGGCAGGGGGATGCCTATGACGGGAGTGAGTCCTATGACCATGCCCACGTTTATGAACATGTGAAACAGGAATATGCTCAGCACACAATAGCCGAAAATGCGCCCGAAAGCAAAGCTCTGGCGTTCGGCAAGGGTTATGAGGCGCAGAATGAGACACAGATAGATGGTTAAAACCACGGCTGCGCCCACAAAGCCCTTTTCCTCGCCTATGGTGCAGAATATGAAATCGGTGTCTTGCTCGGGCACGTATTTCAATTTGGTTTGTGTGCCGTTTAGGAAGCCTTTGCCCAGTATTCCTCCCGAACCTATGGCTATTTTGCTTTGGTTTACGTTATATCCCGCGCCGCTCAGGTCCTGCTCTATGCCCAAGAGAACTTTCACGCGCTGTTGCTGGTGATATTCGAGCACATTGTTCATGACATAGTCGGTGGAAAAGAAAAAAGCCAACGAAGCTCCGGCAAACAGGGCTATGTAAAGAAACTTCAATCGCTTGAGCATTAACGCCTGAATGAGCAGGTATATTATTGAAGCGGCAATCACCGCGAGCATTGCCAAACCTACGTCGAAAGGTATGACGAACCGCGAGAAAAGATAGCACAGCAGTATTATTGCTCCGCCTATTCCCCCTATTCGCAGGGCGTGTGTGTGGTTTGAAGATACTATACGGATTATTATGGTGGTGAAAAACCATATCATCAACAGCACCGCAAATTCGCTGACCGAAGTGTGGGTGCCGTTGACAAGTAAATCGGTGAATTTGAGCCCCACAACAAAGTACAACACAGCCGCAAACCCTGCAAACAGTACGCTTCCGTTCATGCCTTCACGGTAGAGCATGAGAAAGAAAGCCGTGTAAATGAGTGCCGAACCGGTTTCGCGCTGCATGACAATGAGAGCCATGGGCAGAAGAATCAATCCGAGCGTGGCGGCAAACTCTTTGGGGCGGCGTATGTCGTATCCGTAATGTCCCATGAACTTTGCCAACGCAAGTGCAGTGGCACATTTTGCAAATTCGGCCGGTTGTATGCTAAGACTTCCGAGTTTAATCCACGAATACGAACCTTTTATGTCTGTGGCTATGAAAGGAGTTATGAGCAGCAAGCCCATAAAGGCAATATATATGACGTATGCAAATGTGTCGAACACCTTGTCGTCGAGCATAAGTATGACAAAAGCCACGACAAAAGAACAACCAATCCAAATGAGCTGTTTGCCCGAACGCAAATCGGGGTTGAAGAAATCCGGCTGTCCGTATTCGTAGCTCGCACCGCAGATGCTGAACCAGCCCAATACCACAAGGACGAGAAATAACGCAATGGTTATCCAATCAAGTTGCTTCAGCAAAGAAGGTTCTTTAACGTTCGCTGTTACCATAGAATAGGTGTTTGTTGCGGAACTCTTCTGCCATTGCCTGACCGCGTGGCGAGAGTTTCCCGTTGAGATACTGTTCAATCATTACCGCTCCTATCGGCACACCGAAGTGAGCACCGAAACCGCCGTTCTCAACATAAACTGCAATAGCAATCTTGGGATTGTTCATTGGAGCGAATCCTATGAACGCAGAGTGGTCCTGTCCACGGTTTTGGGCTGTTCCGGTTTTTCCGCAAACTTCAATTCCCGGAAGATTTGCCGATGTACACGTTCCGTCGAGCACTGCTTTTCGCATTCCGGCAACTACGTAATCGTAGTAACGGTGTTCCACCATGGTGTATCGCCTTGTGCGGTAAAGGCTGTCAATTCGTGAGCCTTCAATGTGGCTAACAATGTGCGGAGTAACAAAATACCCACGGTTTGCAATGGTTGCCGCAAGGTTGGCAATCTGTAGGGGAGTGGCGTTGACCTCTCCCTGACCAATGGCATCGCTTATGATTGTAACTCCGTTCCAACGTTTGTGGTAATGTTTGTCGTAATATTCCGAATTTGGAATCATTCCGCGTCTCTCACCCGGCATGTCAACCCCGAGTTTATAGCCGTAGCCCATGGAAACCATGTAATCTTTCCAACGAGTAAAGGCTTCCTCGATGTTGTGATACTTTCTGCGGTTTCCCATCATGTAATAAAATCCCCACGAAAAGTATGCGTTGCACGAAGTGGCAATTGCGGGAATAAGCGAAAGGGGAGAAGCGTGTCCGTGGCAGGCTTGGTGGAATCTTCCGATGCTTAATCCGTGGTGGCAGGCAAACATAGTGCCGGGACCGATAATACCTTCTTGCATGAAAGTCAGAGCCTGTGTGGGTTTGAAGGTAGAGCCGGGAGGATATTGCCCGCTTATGGCGCGGTTGAGCAGAGGCTTTCGGGGATTTCTCTGGAGCATTTTCAAGTTTTTGCCTCTGTTGCGCCCTATGAGCAGACGCGGGTCGTAGGAAGGCGAAGACACCATGCACAGAATCTCACCCGTTTGAGGTTCTATGGCTACTATGCTTCCAATTTTCCCTTCCATAATTTTTTCGCCCAGGGCTTGGAGGTCCGCATCAATGCTAAGTTGCAGGTTTTTCCCCGGTTCGGGGCGATGATCAAACTTCCCGTCCTGATAACGCCCCTTGAGACGTCCGTGAACATCGCGAAGCCAAATCTCCATTCCCTTTTCGCCGCGCAGATATTCTTCGTAGGAACTCTCAACTCCTATCTTGCCAATATAATCTCCCGGTTGATAGTAAGGATCTTTGTCAATGTCGTTTTGAGAAACCTCACCAACATCCCCGAGTATGTGTGCGCCTATGCCATAAGCATAACGGCGAATGCTGCGACGCTCAACCGAGAAACCGCGAAACTTAAAAAGTTTCTCTTCTATCTGCGAAAACTCCTGAGCCGGGATTTGGCTCAGAAAAAGTTGCGGAGTGTGGCGCGAATATCCCGGATTCTTCTTGCTGTCTTTGATTTCGAGCATCCTTTTTATATAGAAATCCTTGGTGATGCCTATTGTGCGACAAAAATCAAGGGTGTCTATGCCGTGCTGCTCGTTCATAATTACCATGAGATTGTATGCCGGCTCGTTGTAAACAAGAAGTTTTCCCTTGCGGTCGGTGATAAGTCCGCGCGAGGGGTATTGTAATTTTTTGAGAAAAGCATTTGAATCGGCGTTTTTCTTATAATCGTCGCTCATAATCTGGAGTGCAAAAAGCCTTACAAGATATATAAGGACAATCAATATTGATATTCCGCCGATAACATACTTGCGGTTTTCAAGATTGTTGCTCATGTGGTTTTTCTCTTTCCGCTAATTCTTACGCTTTCGATAGCTGCGATAATCAATATGGTTAGTAGTGAGCTGCTTCCTGCGTTTATAAGCATTTCAAGCCAATTAAAGAAAGAGAAAGTCTCTAGCAAATGAAACAAAGCCTCACAAAACACCACCGCCAAAGACACATATCTTATATATGCTCCCCATCCCATTTTTAGCGCAGAGGGAATGGGAACTTCGTCATCGGTTTCGGTCATGGAATTAATCTTCAAAAGCCATGGCTGAACCATTGCCGTAGCTGTTAGAGAGGCTGCCGCAACGCCGGGAGTGTTTGTAAAAGTGTCGGCAACAAGTCCGAAGAGAAAACTCCACAGCAATATTCCGGTGCGCGAAGAGTTGCCGGGGAAAAGCAATACGAAGTAAACCGCAACAAAAGGCGTGGCGTGTCCGAATATATGAACGTGGTCGAACACAAGTACCTGAAGCGCGAGAATCAATAGAAACCAAGCGAGTTGTTTGAAGAATGAGTTTACCATAATCCGCCTTTTATTCTTGTGGTTGTTCCATTTCGAGTGCGTGCATTTTGAGACTGTCCACCTCTGCTTTGACAGGACTTGAAATTACACAGACATCGCGCAAATCTGCAAAGTCGGTGGCAAGATTTACTTTCACTCTGTACGAAAGCCCGTCGCGTGAGTTTCCTATGGCAATTATTCTGCCAACGAACAGACCGGGAGGGAATATGGACGAGTGCCCGCTTGTTTCAACATAGTCGCCCACATTGAATCGCGCATAACGCGGAACGTCGTTAAGATATGCCGTCAGCGAACTTCCGCCTTCCCATCCCAAATATCCGAAGAACCTGTGTCCGCGTATTCTGCAACTGATGCTGGACTTTTTGTTCAGTATCGGCATTACGAGACTGTAGTTTTTGCTGGTCAGGAAAACTATTCCCACAATGCCGCCGCCGCTTACAACTCCCATTTCAGAGCGTACTCCGGCTGCTTCACCTTTGTCTATGACTATGAAGTTGTTTTCTTTGTTTATGCTGTTTGATGTTACTTGGGCGGGAATCAGTTTGTAGTCTTCAAGGAGCTTTTTCTGTTTTTCGTCAAGCCCCAACGAGTCTGCGCCTTGCTTTGTCAGAATGTCGCGAAGCTGGTTTACCTGTCTTTGGAGCATTATGTTCCTTGCGGTGAGGTCGCTGTTTATTTTGCCGAGCTTTATGTATGAAACCACATCGGCATAGGTTCTGTCCACGGCGGCGGTGAATTCGTTTGCCGATGTGAACCAAATGCTTGCCTGATAGTCGTTAAAACGAAACAATAAGACTATTGCCGCGCTTTCAAGGAGCACGAACATTACCCAATGGAAATGGCTTTTTATAAACTCAATCAGGTTGTGCATTTGCCTGTTTCGCAGTTTTGCAGATTTGCGGTTGTTTTTAGGGGAAGTATTGTATTATTTGCGAAAATGGTTAGAAGAGTGCCGTTTTTGCGGAACGCTCCCTAACCATTTGTATGTTGCAGACCGTATGGTCTTTTTATCTCATCAGGAATGAGTATCGGTTAACATTCTTTAGTGCCACGCCGGTGCCTTTTGCCACACAGAGCAAAGGATCTTTGGCAACGTGGAAGGGAATGCTTATTTTATCGGTGAGACGTTTGTCGAGTCCGCGCAAGAGTGCGCCGCCGCCGGTGAGATATATGCCGTTTCTCACGATGTCGGCGTAGAGTTCGGGCGGTGTTTTCTCGAGTGCGTTGAGCACGGCGGTTTCTATTCTTGCTATTGTCTTTTCTATGCAGTGGGCAATCTCCTGATAGCATACTGGAACTTCCATTGGGAGGGCGGTGATTCGGTTAGGACCGTGAACAACATAGTCGTCGGGACCCTGGCTTCCCAAATCGGTCAGCGCGCTTCCCACATGAATTTTGATTCTTTCCGCCATGCGCTCGCTTACTTTGACATTGTGCTGACGAGCCATGTATTCCTGTATTTCGTTGTTGAAATCGTCGCCGGCTATTTTGATGGAATTGTTCGAAACTATGCCGCCGAGCGAAATCACTGCTATCTCGGTTGTACCGCCGCCTATATCCACAATCATGTTTCCCTCGGGGGCTTCAACGTTCAGACAGTCTTTGGGGTCCATTCCCGATTCGAGCTGTTCCTCTCCTATGCCTATGGCTGCAGCCATGGGTTCGAAAATAAGGTAAACGTCGCGTCCGCCGGCATGTTCGGCACTGTCGCGAACGGCACGCAGTTCCACTTCGGTGGAACCCGAAGGAACGCCGATAACCATTCTTAGCGAGGGCGAGAAGAGGTGGTTGCGCTTTTGTGCGTTCTTTATAAGCCCGCGCATCATTTGTTCGCAGGCGTAGAAGTCGGCAATCACGCCGTCTCGCAAAGGACGTATTACGCGGTAATTGTCGTTGGTTTTTTCGTACATCAACTTTGCCGCCTCGCCCACCTTGACCATTTTGTTGCTGTTTCGGTCAAGAGCTACAATGGATGGCTCGTTAACAACAATTTCGTCATTGCTGATGATGATTGTGTTGGCAGTTCCGAGGTCCATTGCCAATTCTTGGGTGAATGAAAAGAATCCCATTGTGTCTTTTGTTTTATGCCTTATATTTTATGAGGGTGCGGATTCGTCCGGTTATTTGCTTTGGGCAAAGTAGGAGTGAATGGCGGTGTCGTAATGGCTGCTTGTGGCAAAAGCACGCTCTGCAAAGTGGCGACGGTCTTCAATGTCGGAGTTTGCACCCTTGTTGTTGAGCATGTCGAGAAGGTCGGAATATTCTGCTTTTGAGGGAACGATAACTACGTCTTTGAAGTTTTTGGCTCCGGCACGTATGAGCGAAATGCCACCTATGTCGATTTTTTCAATTATGTCGGCTTCCGATGCTCCGCTCTTCACTGTTTCCTCAAAGGGATAGAGATCCACTACCACGAGGTCTATTGCGGGTATTTCGTATTGCGCCATTTCTTTTATGTCTCCCTCGTTTTCGCGGCGACCGAGGATGCCTCCGAATATTTTGGGGTGAAGTGTCTTGACACGTCCGCCGAGAATGGAGGGATATGTGGTTATTTCTTCAACTTTTGTGCAGGGATAGCCCAATTCTTCGATGAATTTCTGGGTGCCTCCCGTAGAGAGCAGTTTCACTCCCTCTTCGTGCAATTTTTTGAGGATTTGGTCAAGTCCGTCTTTGTGGAAAACGGAAATAAGAGCTGTCTTGATTGCTTTTCTTTCTGCCATGGGTTATAACTTGTTACGGTCTCTGCGACCATACATTTTATTAATACGTATATAGTTCGGTTGCAAAGTTAGCAATTTTCCGAATATGTGCCTGATGTTAAGGCATAAAAAACGGAGGGGCGCAGAATTATTCTGCGCGTAAAGGCATGTGTGTTTGTTTTTTCCGCGTTTTTGCAGGTTATGGCGTTTTGTCTTTTCGTTTGTCCCGTTTGGGTGTTTCGGTATGAGACGAGATGTTTGCGCCGTGGGTTGTGGAATGAAAAAGAGATGTGGTGCGGGGGCGGAAAAGTGAATATTTGCGGTTGATTCGGCTTTTCGGGAAAAACACATGGCTTATCGCAAAAAATACAAGCCATGTATTTTAAAATACAAGGCACTTGTTTTAAAATATATGCCTTATATTTTTCGCGATTCCAAATGGCTGATTGATAATATCTTATAAAACTGTGTGAAAATCGCGTATATTCTTGGTTTTCTGTGTTTTAGTTGCTTTTGTATAAATATGCACAAGATGAATGCCTGTTGCCGGGTGCGGAATGTGGCGGATGGGGAGGATAACAACGTAGCCTTCCATGCCCCGAAGGGGTGCAAGGAAGGCTATGTTGTTTTGTTTGTCTTTTAAGGACTACAGTATTATGTTGTCTTCGTATTCCGTTATGCGTTTGCGTATTTCGGGCGGCACGGGTATGGAATCGTTTTTCGCGGCAGAGAAACAGACGAGCGTTGTGCGGCATGTGCTTACCACGCTTCCCGTTTTGGTGTTCACTGCCTGCTGTGTAACGGTTACGCTTTTTGTTCCCATGCGTGCCACGGCTGTGTGGATTTCAATCTTGTCGCCATAGAACACGGGATGAATGAAGTCGGCGTTTATGTTTACCGCTACGGCTAGCGTGTCGCCTTTTGTGAGTTCGCGCAACACGGAGTTGAAATATTCGGTCTTTGCCATGTCGTAGATTGAGAACATGACTGCGTTGTTTACGTGTCCGAACCTGTCAACATCGCTGAAGCGTAGTTGCACGGGTGTGCGGTGGCGGTAGCTTTGACGTTGCTTTTCTTCCATTTTCCAAGCGTTTTGTGGTTACTTGTGCTGTGTCTGCTTTTTTATGCCGGGCTTTACTTTTGTGCCAGATGTAATGTGATGCTTTTTCCGGCTGGGGTGATGCGGCATATCTTTCCGGGCGTGGTGCGCAGGTCGGTGAATGTTCCTCCGCTGAGCGTTGCCGAGTAAGCAAAACCGTCTCTGTTTGCCGAAATTCTGCCCGGAGCTATGGCTGTGAACGGTGTGGCGGCTCCTTGTGCCGTTGTCAGTTCCAGACAGTAGGCTTTGCCGGCGGCGGAGGTTACTGTTATTGTCTTTTCTTTCAGACTTATGACGTATTGCGAGCCTCCCGTCGCGTTTATGGTTACGATTGTTGTGTTGCCCGAGGGGTTTATGTTTTGACCTATGCAGTTTATTTCGTTGTATTCTCCCTTACCGTCTCTCTCGAGAATGCGCAGTCCCGCCATGTATTCGGTCTTGCTCCACAAACATCCGTCAACAAGCGGAAGAGCAAAGTAACGGCACTCCGTGGATGTGCCGGGAGTGGTGAGATAGGGCGACTTGTTGTCTTCGTTAAAGACTTGTATATCGCGGAAACGGAATGCGCCCCTTTCCCAAAACAGGTTGGTGCGATAGTAGCGGCTGTTGAACCAGAGGGTTTTGGAGTTTCGCGGTGTGTAGTCGCTCATTGCCGATGTGGCAGTGGGTGGCGTTTGTTTGTAACGCTTTGAGAAATTTTTTCCGGACTCTTCAAGTGTTTCCACTTTCAGAATGCCTATTTGACTCAAGGCTGCTATTTTGGGCATTTGCATTTCAAATCCGGGACGTATGCGGTCCCATGTAAAAGAGTTCTCTTGCCCTGCCTGAAAATAGGTATATCCCATTGCCGGGTCCTGGGTTACTACGCGCAAATACCAGTCTACCCAGCTGTCGCTGCCTCCTCCGGCTTCGTAGACGGGTTCGAGGGTGGAAACTCCCTGTACCACTCCGCCAACTCCGCATTCGTATTGATAGAGAGGGTCGCTTCCGAGCATTCTGAAAACGGGCACGTTTATTTGCGCGTTCTTTGTCTGCGCGGGAATGTAGGCGTTGTTTTTTGAAGGATAGTATGCGCCCTGCCAATAACCGCCCCACATGGTGTAACCGTCTGTTCCCACCTGGTCGCGACAGTTGCACGAAGCCACGATGTGGTATTTGTCTGCGAGATATTTGAGAGTGTGGGCATCGATGAACCATGATCCCACTGATGCGGGGTATTTGCCGAACACATCTTTGAACTTTTTCATGTAAGCATCTACGAGCTTTTCGCGCTCTTGCGGGGTGTAGCCGGTGGCAAAACCCACGTTGGCGTGCCAATCCCAGGGATAGCGTCCGCGCCATGTCATTCCGGCGGCTTCGACATGCGGTTGGGTTATTTCCCACCACGCACCTACTTCGAAGTTTGCGGGGAGCGAGCGCATGAGCTCCTGGTATTTGGGGTCGATGAGAGCATCGTATTGCAAAAGAAATGTGCCGTTGAGACCGTTTTGAAGCATGCTTGCCAATTCGCTCTCGGTGGTTTTGTAAAGAATGTCGTCGGTAATTGCGTCAATGCGCGGCTCGGTTTTGCGAACAAAGTTTACGATGTTCACAATACAAGGCGCGGTGTCGGCAAATGCAGACATTGCCGACACCGCGAGGGTTACTGTCAGAATTAACAGCTTGGAACGCATGGTGAAGTTTATTTTTTGAGTTTGTAGCTGTAGTTCTGTATTTCAACAGGACCTATGAGTCCCGATTCCTGAAGCTCGGAATCTTTGTTCAGATAAGTGAATGACTGTTTTGTGAAGCGTTCGCTTTCGGGCATGTTCTTTTCGCCTATCAAACGGTTGCGCCAGTTGTTCACAACGTCCACTTCCAAAGTGTTCACACCTTTCTTGAGATATTTCGTGATATTAAGACGGTATGGCGGTGTCCATACTCCGCCAACTTCTTCGCCGTTTATTTTCACTTTAGCCATGACCATAACCTTGCCAAGGTCTATGTAGGTCTCGCCTTCGGGAAGCTTGGAAATCTTGAAAGTATTGGTATATATTGCGTGTCCCGCAAAATACTTAATCTTATTGTCCGCATTTTTCGACCAATCGGTAAGAGTTTCGAATGTTTGCGTACTTTCGGGACCGCCTTTGCCTTGTTCAAACGCCACTTTCCAAGGTGTGGTAATGGTTGTGAGCACTTTCTTCTCGGGATAGTTCACTGAGTTTGCGCTTGGTTGCTCGCTGCCGTTGCGGAACACTATGAATGCGCTCTCGAGCGGCTCGAGTTTCATGGGAACTTCAACAGTTTTCGAAAGACGGGTGAATTGCGGCAGAGCGCGTACCTCGGCAGTTTGCGGATTCCAAAGTTCGGGAGTTTTGCCTGCGGCTCTGAACGCTCCGTTAAAGCTTATGGCTTTGTCGCCCTGGTTTGCCACGAAATAAACATCGGCATCCGGAAGGCTGCGATGAAGGAACGTAATGGGAAGAGTGGGATCGTTGCTCTTGAAGTCGGGTACGACATTCATGTCAGCCATAACTTCTTCGATTGATGCCTGAGGATAAATTTTGCCTTTGCCGTATTGTATCACGCGATTGAAGTATTTTTCTCCTCCCCACATCTTTGTGGCAATTTCGGAAACCTTCTTGTCAGCCTCGGGATAGTTTTGCAAACTCGGACTCTTCTCGGGTTTCGGACCAATTATGGTCAGACCGTTCTTTACAAGCTCTTGAAGTTTGGCAAGAAACTCCGGACGCATCGTGTTTTGCGGTGGCAACACGAGAACACGGTATTTCATTCCGCCGTCAATGGCAAGCTGACCGTTTTCAACGCGACCGCTTTTCTCAATAACCTCTGCATTTATGAAATCATAGGAATATCCTTTCGGAATTTCGGGATTTCGTATTCCCGTCATCTTAGGTGCGTCCTCGCCTATATAATATGCAACATCGGCAACGTAATATCCTTGTTGCAGCATATAGTTGCAGCGTTTGATATATTTGTTAAAGACATCAAGTTGTGAGAACCATGTGTTAAGACGATTGAATTCGTTTCCGAAAGGAGCGTTTATACCCGGCGCGTTATCGTCAGGTTGCTGAATGTAAAGGTGATAAAGAGTATTGTTTATGCCTTCTGCAAAAAACTTGTCGCCTCTTTGTTTCATTTCTCCGGGGTAGCGTGAAAAATCAGGACCACCGCATGTAAAAGATTCCGCCCATATGCGACGTTTTCCGTATATATGTCCGCACGAAGATGCTATTCTGTTTTCAATATCGCCGAGGTCTCCTGCGCTCCAGAACTCTCCTGCTATTTCATCGCTTTGTCCTCCGTATTGCAAGAACTCTCCCGGGAATCCCCAATGCCCGTAACATTCGAGCCAAGTGGTAAGTCCGTGTTCGTTACTTATCTTCTTTAATCCGCCAACATACTCGTAGCTCACCATATCTGCGATAAGACGGCGAACATCCCAGAGAAAACGGTCGCTTTGGTCTTCGGAATTAACCACATATCCGTAGAAAGTGGGAATGAAAGGCACTGGATCGTAACCGTAACGCTTCTTGAATTCGGGAATCATCTCGTCAGTCCAGTTTTGTCCGCCTGTTTCGTAACTGTCTTCTACCACAATTTTGAATGTCTTGCGATCTTGAGGCGGTATGCGGCGCATAATTTCTCCGAGAAAGGCATCAAAGTGCGAGGCAATGTGTTTCTTGCTCATCTTGTCGGTTTCATATCCCGTTGCTTCGGGAGTGGCGGGAGCGTTGGTGGTTCCCGTGGGGCGCATGGCGGTACGCAGAATCACCCATTTGCCTTTTGGCGCATTCCAAGTCAGTACTCCGTCCTTGAAATTCTCCGTAAGGTCGATAACCTGATTGGTTTTCATCACAAGTTTAGCATCGCTGCATTCGCTTGAAGGCTTCCACATGTAATCATACCAGAAAGGGTGGGGCGTTTGCCACATCTTTTCCAAAGTTTTTTCGGCATAGCTGTCCACAACCGGGTTTTCGGAAAGAGTGATATTCTTGAATTTGTCCTGATCTCCGTTGAAAACAAGACGGAAATCGCTTGAAGTTGTCTCCGGAACCGATGCTGCGATGGGCGCAAAGGGTACGAAGCCGACATTAAGTTCCGCATTGCGACGATCAAGAGTAATGTTGCGTATAAATTTATACTCGTTGTCAATTTTTGCATACAATGCCGCAGTGTTCAAAAAGGTATTGCCTTTGCATTCAAAGGTTATGCTTCTCACGGTGGCGGGTTTGTCGCAGTGGAAGTCTATTGTCTTTGCGCTGCCAATCTCTTGCTGGGCTTTGAAGCTTGTTGGTGTTTCGAGGTCGGGGAATGCAAGAACTTTTACGTCCTCTGCTTCTTTGCCCACTTCGGGGAGTTTTATTTTCAAGAGCTTGCCTCCCGTTACGTTTGTGCGCGATTCGGCAAGATATCTCATAGCTTGGTTGGGTTTAACCCAAGGTCCGCCGCTCTGACTCCATCCCGGGCTGTTGAATATGCCTACTTCTATGCCGAGGTCGCCTGCTGTTTTGAGCGCGGTGTGCAAAACTTCCCACCATTCCGGCGAATAGAATTTCACTTTTCCATAGGCTATGTCGTTGCTGCCTATGTTGCCAATCTGCACACGGTTTATGCCTACGCGCTTCATGGCTTGAAGATCTTTTACAACGCCTTCTTTGGAAATGTTGTCGGACATCCAGTACCAGTAAACCGCTATCTTTTGCGAATCGGGGATACAGCGGAATGTTGACTCCATTGTATTTATGGACGCTTGCTTAAATTGTGCGCAGGCGTTGCTTGCTGCCAAGAACGAGATGCCTGAAAGGGCTACTGTTTTGGCTATGTTTTTAAGCTTCATGATATTTGTGGTGTTTTTATTTGGTTTCGCTTTTTACTATTTCCACTCCCTGCGGTGCCTGAACGTCGGATATAACTTTGCCGTCGGCACCTACTTTGTGTGATATCTTAATTACGCCGTAGGGTGTGGGGAATGTTCCTTTTGCCCATTTTAGATTGCCGAGATGTGGTTCTATTGCCACTTTCTTGCATCCCGGTTCCAATACTTTCACTCCGAGAACGTGTGCGCTAAGCCAGGTGGTGGGACCCGAAGCCCAGCCATGGCAGAGAGAGTGACGGAAACCTTTGTAGCAATAATTGCCGTATGAGCTGTGAATGTCCACTTTGCCTTCCGGAACAAGCTCGTCAATACGCGCAGCATTCTTTGTCCAATCAAGGTTAAAGTCTTCCCAGAAAGTTGTTGCGCCAAGATCGAGCATGGCACCCCAATACTGACTCATTATGTCCATTGCTTCGGTGTAATAGCCTGCCAAAGCCAATGCTTCGAGCATATAATATCCGTAGAAGGTGGAGAAATCTTTTGCTCCGCCGGGAAGTATTGTTTTCTTTGCTGCTTTCTCGGGCGAAATCATGCCTGCTATTGCATTGAGCGATGCTGCTTGTTTCGAGCCGTTGAAGTCTCGGCGGCATTTTTTCATTTTAGCGGAGATGTCTGAGCATTTCTTTGCCAATTCTGTGTTGCCCCAGATTGTTTCAAGCTTTGCACCGCTGTCAAAAGCTATCGCCATTAAAGCCTGAAGCCCCGCATCAATTCCTTTGGGATTCTCGGAGGAAGGCCAGTCAAGGAAACGCGCGTTAAGTTTCTCGTAACCTTTGTCGTCAACATAGTTCATGAGTTGTCCCAAAAGTTCGGTTACGTAGTCTTTTTGCTCGTCAAGATATTTGCGATTGCCGGTGTACATATACCATTGGTAATGTGTAATCATCCACCAGATTGAGTAGCTCGAAATTGTGCACATCCACTGCGTGGGCTTGAAGTTTTCTTTTGACAGGTCGAGGCTTTTGTTCACCACATCGTTTGCGCCGAACACGGTGGCTATTGTCAGCACTTCGGGATTTATGTCGCCGGTCCACACAAGGCGGTCGCGCTTTATTCCGTCCCAAAGATATTGCTGCATATTGAGATGTACGGTGTATGCACCGGTTGTCCAAATTTTGTTGAGTCTTTCGTTGTCGCACTCAAATGATCCGAGATAAGGTATGTCTCTGTATCTGAAAGCCGCACGCACTTCCTGAAGCTGCAGGTCGGTTTCGTCGCCCAGCACGTCTATTCTCACGAAACGGAAGCCCGAGTTGCCGCATTCGGCAACGCCCATTCCGGGGATTTCGAGGGTAAAGTCGCGTAGCGCATGGTCGTTAGTGGCTCCGTTCTTGCCGTCAATTTCGCACATAGCCTCTGAAGCCGATTCGCCGAAGCGTACTCTCAGTTTCACCTTGTTTGCAGGGGCTCCGCCGGTAACTACCTGGATTCCGCCTTGCAGTTCCGCGCCGAAATCGAACAACATGGAGTTCATTCCGCCTTTTCCGTTTTTCAGGTGGCAGAACGAGATGCCTCCCAAGGCTGTTTGTCCGTAATTGTTTTTCAACAGAATACCTTCGTTTTCCATTGTGGAGCCTCCCGTTGACTGTTTCCACATTATTCGCTTGGGAAGAATGTAGGAAATGACACGTCTGTCGGTTTGCATACTGATTCCTTTCAATGCGGGAATCGATGTTTCACAGCACTTCTTTGTACAGTGCTTCTGGCTGTCCGCGCCGGGGACGCAGTTTTGCGATGTGCCCGGTACAGCAAGCAACGCTGCTGATGACAGGCAGAGAATTTTGAAAAAATTATTCATTGATGCTTAGTTTGATTCAGTGATATTTGTGCAAATATAACGAAATTGTATGTTTTTAACCGATGTGTTTGATGAAAAACATGTTTTTGCACGAATAGTGCGCCGCGCGGAGAATGCGAAAGGCGTTTTTGTGTATGTCCGTAACGATTTTGCGGTGCATGAAAACCGTTGTTTTTTCGTCCTTTTCCAATGGCGAAAATACACACATGGCTTGTTGTGAAAAATACAAGCCATATATTTTAAAATACAAGGCACTTATTTTAAAATATGTGCCTTATATTTTTTGCGAAAAACAACTTCTGATTTTCAGTGACTTACAAAAAGCGTAAAAATCGCATTGTTTTGATGCCCGCCGGCATATTGTGAAAAGCTTTTTCGGGCTGATTTTGCAACGGCTCTAAATGCCGTTTTTGCCGATACTGAAAAATTTATTCAGGTTTCTGAAGCAGGAAAAATGCCGAGGTGGTAAAAAAGTCGCGAATGTATGGTATTGCTCCCAAACCCTTGAACAGCGTGCGCGGTGTGAGACCGAATTTGGCTTTGTAGTGAGGGTTAATGAACCAAAAGTGTCGGTTTACGATTGAGAACCCTGCTTTGCGTGCCGTTTTGTCGAAAAGTTCGATGGTTGTGCGTGTTTCGCGTATGTCCATCAGTTCCAACACGTCTTTTTCCTTTACGTTGCAGCTTTCCAGAATAATTCTGTAGAGCGGCAGGGGAAGCAGGTGTAAAAACGGGGCATGCGAGCAGAATTTGCTGCGACATATCTGTTGGTGTCCGCCGAAAGGCATGTACCATGCGGGGAAACCGAAAAACGCAAAACCGCCCGGGCGCAGAAAACGACGGGCTGCCGAAAGAAATCCGAGCTTGTCCGGCACATGTTCTATGACATCGTGGGCAAGAACTATGTCGAATTTCCCGTTAAATTCATCGCTGCATTTACTTGCATCGTTGCAAATGAAAGTGCCGGGCACTCCGTCCTGGGCAAAAAAGGTCTTAGCCTGTTCTGTGCGCTCCTTTACAATGTCAACTCCCGTTACCTCGCAACCTTTTTCGGCAAAAGGCTCAAGGTTTCCGCCTTCGCCGCATCCTATCTCGAGAATCTTCATTCCCGGACGGAGCTTGATATGCTTTTCGAGGTATGGTATATAATAGTTCTCGCTTGTGGTAGCCAATTCATTGAAATAGCTGCGGCGGTCAAGATGTCTGTTTTGCATCGGATATTGATATTTTGCATTAGTTATTTGCAAATTTAATGATTTCGTTGGGAATTGTTAACTTTGCCATGTAAAAATAGTGGCAAGGCTCAAATACGTACATACGCATACAAGATGAAAGTAATTGTGAATCCCAAATACGAAAACAGCCGTGCTTTGCGCGATTTCATAAACAACGTTGACCGCCGGTTTCCTTCGGGAAAACTCGTGCAGCAAGGCAGCCGCAACACCCTGCGGAGCTTTGAAATCGAAGGACAAGGCATGGTGGTTAAACATTTCGGCACTCCCAATGCGTTTAACCGCGTTGTCTATTCGTTGTTTCGCAAACCCAAAGGCGTGCGTGCCTACGAATACGCTTTCAGAGTGAGAAATGCCGGTTTCGATACCCCGGAACCTATAGCATATATGGAACGCCGCAGTTTCGGACTCGTATCCGATGCATATTTCATAAGTTCACAATGTCCGTATAGCCGACGTTTTTACGAATTTGGCAATGCCGATGCAAAAGACATAGAAGATATTTTGCGGGCTTTCACTCGTCGCACGGCACAATTCCATGAAGCGGGAATGCTTCACCGTGATTTTTCGCCGGGAAACATATTGTTTGATAAAGTTGACGGACAATGGAAGTTTGCCATAGTAGACATTAACCGCATGAGCTTTTCCAAGGTGAGCGTTGTCAGAGGCTGCAGAAATTTTGCCCGTCTCTGGGGACAACCCGACCTTTTCCGCATCATTGCCGACGAATATGCCAAAGCGCGAAACGCTGATGCCGACGAATGTTTCCGTATTATCCGCAGCGCACGACGCAAATTTTGGACACGATTTGCCAAGAGACACAAGGTAAAATACCGTCTGGAACTGTAGAGAGGGGCATATCAAAAAACATTCACAGAATCCAAACACCCGTATCCATTATGAACGAAGAGAAAAGGATAGAACAGTTGCGCTGGGAGCTTCATCGACATAATCATCTCTATTATGTTGAAAATTCTCCCGAGATAAGCGACCGCGAATTCGACACTTTGATGCACGAACTTCAGGACCTCGAGGCAAAACACCCCGAGATGCACGACCACAATTCCCCCACGCAGCGCGTGGGAAGCGATCTTAACGTGGAATTTACCCGTGTTCCCCACCGCTATCCCATGTTGTCGCTTGCCAATACCTATAACCGCGAGGACGTAAGGGCTTTCTATTCGCGCGTAAGCGACGGTTTGGGCGGCAAACCCTTTGAAATTTGCTGCGAATTGAAGTTTGACGGACTTTCAATCTCTCTAACTTACGAAAAAGGCAGACTTGTGCGTGCCGTAACCCGTGGCGATGGTGAACAAGGCGATGATGTTACCAATAATGTCCGAACCATTCGCAGCATTCCCCTGCAACTTCCGCCCGGCGACTATCCTGACAATTTCGAAATACGCGGCGAAATTTTAATGCCTTGGAAAAGTTTCGAAAGATTAAACGAAGAGCGCGAAGCAGCCGAGGAACCTTTGTTCGCAAATCCCAGAAATGCCGCATCGGGAACGTTGAAAAGCAAAAGTTCTGCCGTTGTGGCGCAACGGGGACTGGATGCTTATCTTTATTATCTGCTTGGCGACAATCTGCCGTCGGACAATCATTACGGCAATCTTGAAAAGGCGGCTGCGTGGGGCTTTAAGGTTTCAAAGGCAATGAGAGTTGTTTCGAAACTTGAGGACATTTACAGCTACATAGACTATTGGAACGAGGAACGTCGCAAACTTCCCGTTGCCACAGACGGAATTGTGCTTAAAGTAAACTCGCTTGCGCAGCAGCAGGAATTGGGTTTCACGTCCAAAACTCCGCGTTGGGCAATAGCATATAAGTTCGAAGCCGAACGCGCACGCACCAAATTATTGAAAGTTACGTTTCAGGTGGGAAGAACAGGAGCAGTTACTCCCGTGGCAAACATGGAACCGGTGTTGCTTGCGGGAACTGTGGTGAAACGTGCCTCACTCCATAACGAAGACATGATTAAGAAGTTGAATCTTCACGAAGGCGATTATGTTTATGTGGAGAAAGCGGGCGAGATAATACCGCAGATTGTGGGCGTGGACGAGCATTCGCAAAACTCAAGGGGAGAGGCTGTGAAATTCATCACAAACTGTCCTGAATGTGGTGCTCCTCTGGTGCGTTATGACGGAGAAGCGGCGTGGTATTGCACGAATACTGCCACCTGTCCGCCTCAGATTAAGGGACGAATAGAGCATTTCATATCGCACGACGCTATGAACATCGATTCCATAGGACCTGAAACCGTGGACGACTTTTATAAACGTAAACTTATAGGCGATGCCGCAGATTTGTATGGTTTGACGGTGGCGGACATTGCAGGCTACGGCGGCTCGCGTGAGAAATCGGCACGCAAGATGCTTAAGGGCATTGACGACAGCCGGCAAGTTCCGTTTGAAAGAGTGCTCTACGCTTTGGGCATAAGGTTCGTGGGCAAGGTTTCGGCTAAGAACATTGCGCGTGCCATGAAGAATATCGATGCCATAGCCAATGCCACGGTCAACGAGCTTTCGCGCATTGACGGCGTGGGAGAAGTTATTGCGCAGAGCATTAAACAGTATTTCGGCGAGGCTGAGAACCGAGAATTTGTGGAACGTCTCCGCGGCGCAGGTCTGCAAATGGCGGTTAACGAGGATACATTGTCAAAAGGCAATGCGCTCCAAGGCTGTGCGGTGGTAATAAGCGGAGTTTTCAAGCACCATTCGCGCGAGGAATATAAGGCTATGATCGAACAATATGGCGGAAGAAATGTTTCTTCAATTTCTTCAAAAACTTCCTTTATCCTTGCAGGAGAGAACATGGGTCCTTCAAAACTCGAGAAAGCTGCGAAACTGAATGTTCCCATCATGAACGAGGACGATTTCCTCAGAAAGGTCGGGGAGGACGTGCCTCAGGACCTTTTCGGAGAGTGAAATTACGGGGAAAAACAGCGGTTTTTTGAGGCTTTTGTAAGTTGTTGAAAATCAGACATCGATTTTGACGAAAAATACAAGGCACTTATTTTAAAATAAGTGCCTTGTATTTTAAAATATATGGCTTGTATTTTTTGCGATAAGCCTTATGTTTTTTTTCGGTGTGCGGAAGCGTCGGAAAACGTGCGGAATTTCGGATGAAAATTCCAGCTTTGTCTGACGGCATAAGCCGAATCAATGAGCTTATTCGTAACTTTGCATTTACTGACAAGGTTATGGATAGTAAAACATTCTTTGATTTCGTGAGCGCATCGGAGGCGCGGGAAGCTATGAACCGCCTTGGCGCGCAGGAAACGGACTTCGTGTTTGTTATTGACTATCTCCGCAAAAACTGTGTGGTTGTGCCTTTGGCGGAGGTCAATGTAGCGCAGCTTTGCTTTGATTTCCCGAATGCGCAAAGGGTTGGACATCGCAATGTGGAGGACACCGCCCGCGTGGTGTGGCAACCGCAGTTTCCGCCTTACGCCTCTTACGAACGCGCTTTCGAATGTGTGAGGAGCAACATACTTCGCGGCAACAGCTATTTAGTGAATCTCACCGCCGAGATTGAGGTGAAAACAAATCTTACGCTTCAAGAAATTTTTTATCGCTCACATGCCCCATACCGTCTGTGGATGAACAACCGCTTTGTGTGCTTCTCGCCCGAAACTTTTGTGCGCATCGACGCGCAGGGAACAATCAGTTCCTATCCCATGAAGGGCACGATTGACGCAACTATCCGCAACGCCGCCGAAGTGTTGGAGAACGACGGGAAAGAAGCCGCCGAGCATGCCACTATAGTGGACCTGATACGCAACGACCTGAGTATTGTTGCCGACAAAGTGCATGTGGAACGCTATCGTTACTTTGATTTGATAGAAACAAACCGCGGGCGTATTTTCCAAACTAGTTCCGAAGTGGCGGGACGGCTTCACGGCTGTTGGCAGAGCCGTTTGGGAGACATTGTGTTCTCGCAGCTTCCTGCAGGTTCTATTACCGGTGCGCCCAAACCCGAGACAATGCGGATAATTGCCGATGCCGAAAACTATGAAAGGGGTTTCTATACAGGGGTAATGGGATGTTATGCCGGCGGAAAGCTCGACAGCGCGGTAATGATAAGGTTTGCCGAAACCCGCGAGGGAAAACTGTTTTTCAAGGCGGGAGGCGGAATAACGTCAAAGAGTGAATGCAGAAAAGAATACGAAGAATTAAAACAGAAAGTATATGTGCCGTTTTGTTGAAACCATAAGGCTGCAGAATCATGAGCTTTGCAATATTGCCCTACACCAATTGCGTTACGAGAATACGGCTCGGCGGTTCTTCGACAGTGGTTACGCTCTTGAAGATATTGCGAAAGTTGCCTCGCAATTCTCCGAACGCGGCGGCGTTAACAAGATTCGCATTGTTTACGACGAGAGTGGAGTGGTTCTTACCTCATGCGAACCGTACACAATGAAGAATATAAAAACTTTGCGGCTTGTAGAGTGCAACGATATTGACTATACATATAAATATGCCGATCGCAGCGAACTCGACAAGGCAATGACCATGCGCGGAAACTGCGACAATGTGGTGATTGTGAGAAACGGTTTGCTTACCGACACTTCTTATACCAACATTGCCCTATATAACGGAAAACATTGGCTTACTCCCGCGCATCCTCTCCTGAGGGGCACGGCTCTGATGCGCTTGCTCGACGAAGAAAAACTCGTGAGCGCAGATATAAAAGCGGACGACGTGAGAAAGTTTTCCCGTTTGGCAATGTTCAACGCCATGATAGATTTCGGGGAAATGGTGCTTCCTGTGGAAAATGTGAGTTGTGATTAGTTCAAAACTCCAATTGCGGCGCACTGTCGGGCACGTAGGTGCTGCGAATCCGCCACGCCGGAGGGTAAGAATTGTTCAGGCGTGAACCAACATTGTTGGCAAAACCAAGAGGCAGGTTACGGTAGGAAACTGTTACCCATCCGCGCGGTGCGTAAACCGTGAGGGGAATGCTTTCGCCGCGAAGAAATTTTATGGCATCGGAATAGTTGAGGCTGATGTCGGGAAAAGCCTTACGGTTGAGGCACGAACTGAGCGCAAGACCCGGTGCGGGAACGAATTGTGGTTTTGGCTTTCGTGCGGAGTTTGAAAACTTTGCCGGTTTTTCCGTACAAACGCGCACTCCGGCGCATATCACGTTCAACTTCTCGGAAATGGCGGCGTAGTCATCGGCAAACGCTTTGCGCAAAGCGGTGATTCCGTCTTTTGATTTATGGAAATCGAAATTCTCTTTACAGTTAATCCATTCCGCAAAACCGTCAGCACTAACGGTTTCAGGCTTTTTCTTTTTGCTTTTGCGGTTTTCGGCGGGCGGAGTGTCGGATGTTTTTTTCAACAGAGCAAGAAAGAAACCTTCGCCGCGCGTTTTGTGGGGGAAGAAATGGTAAACCGGCAGATTTCTTCCCGTTGTGTCGCCGCAAATGTGCCAGTCGGTATCGGTTTCAAGGTTTATGATTTCCGCTCCAAGCTCGTTGGCAATGAACAAAACGTTTTCCTCGTCCTCCCTGCGGTTAAAGGTGCACGTACTATAGATTATGTATCCGCCCTTTCGCAATGTAGGCCAAATGGTACGCAGTATGTCGCGCTGGCGTTGCACACAATTTTCCACATTAGCCTTACTCCATTCCGAACGCGCCGTTTCGTCTTTGCGGAACATGCCTTCTCCCGAACACGGAACGTCGGTTGCTATTAAATCAAAGAAACCTGTGAGACCGTCAAAGGCTTCAGGAAAGTCGGACGTTACTATAATGTCGGGATTTCCCCATTTTGCCAGATTCTCCGTGAGCACCGCAGCACGCTTGGAAAGGGGTTCGTTTGAAACAAGCAGCCCGCCTTTCATGGAATTTCGTATCATGATGCTCTTACCTCCCGGAGCGGCGCAAAGATCCAGCGCACGGTCAATGCGGATGTCCTTTTGTATGTAATTAAGAGCCTTTTCCACAAACATGGACGAGGGCTCCTCTACATAATATGCCCCGGCGTGCAAAAAAGGATCGAAAGTGAAACGCGGACGACTCTTCAGGTAAAAACCGTTTGAGGTCCATTCCACCCTTTCTGCGTTGTCGGGTATAACTACTCCCGTTTTCTGCATCTTTTCTGCGTTAATGTGGATGCCGAGTGAGGGTTCCGAGTCGAGAGATGCGAGAAATTCTTCACTTTCTCTGCCGAAAATCGAAACGGAAGTCTCAAGAAAATCCTTAGGTATGGGAGTGTTCATCGTTTTGTGGGCTTGTCTGTTTATTTGCGAGTGAAAGTTACGAAATCAAACGGCTTTTCGTTTTTCTCGTCTGCTTCGTGGTGTTCGCGTTCCGCCTCGTTCCAGTCCTGTAAATTGATTTCTGGGAAAAAAACATCGGCATTTTCCGGCGTGGCATGGACATAAGTAAGCTCCAACCGCGAAGCGAGCGGATAAGATTCGGCATAAACCGAAGCACCTCCCATAACGTACACTTTTTCTGCTTCGTGGCAGTGCGAAAGAGCCTCGGAAAGTGAAGCATATACGTCGCAGCCCTCAATACTACTCACTGTGCGGCTCACAACTATGTTGCGGCGGTTGGGAAGTGCCCCATTGGGTAGCGACTCATAGGTTTTGCGTCCCATGAGTACCGTGTGTCCCGTGGTGAGATGCTTGAAGTGTTTCAAATCTGCCGAAAGGCGGTAAATAAGTCTGTTCTTGTATCCGATGGCGCGGTTATCAGCCACCGCTGCAATGATTATAATTTCCGGCATAAGGGATGTTGTGCGTTGTTAAACCGATACGGCTGCTTTTATGTGCGGCCAGGGATTATAGTTTTCCAGTTCGAAGTCTTCGAATTTGAAGTCGAAAATGTTTTTTACTTCGGGATTGAGCTTCATTGTAGGCAAAGGGCGCGGCTCGCGAGCCAGTTGTATTTTGGCTTGTTCTATGTGGTTTAGATAAAGATGCGTGTCGCCTGTGGTATATACGAAATCGCCCGGTTCAAGTCCCGTTACCTGCGCCGTCATAAGGAGAAGCAGTGAGTAAGAAGCAATGTTGAACGGAACGCCAAGGAATGTGTCGGCACTGCGTTGGTAAAGTTGCAGACTTAAACGCCCGCCCGCCACATAATATTGGAAAAGAATATGACAAGGTGGGAGATTCATTTTGTCAAGGTCCGCCACGTTCCACGCGCTTACTATTATGCGGCGCGAATCGGGCGAATGTTTTATCATGTCCACGGCTTGTGAAATCTGATCTATGGTTCCGCCGTTATAGTCGTGCCATTTGCGCCACTGATAACCGTATATGTGTCCGAGGTCGCCGTTTTCGTCTGCCCATTCGTCCCATATCGACACTTTGTGGTCGTGAAGATATTTCACGTTGGTGTCTCCTTTCAAAAACCACAACAGTTCGTAGATGATTGATTTCAGATGTAGTTTTTTTGTTGTGAGCAATGGGAATCCTTTGCTCAAATCAAATCGCATCTGGTTGCCGAATACGCTGATTGTTCCGGTACCTGTGCGGTCGTCTTTGCGCACTCCTTCAGTCAGAATCCTATCAAGAAGGTCGAGATATTGTTTCATTTTCGTGTTCTGTTTTAATTTTCGTCGTCGCGATGGTTTCTGCAAATAAGATAGTCGCTTATGCCGATGCCGAAAACCACTATTCCGGCAACAGCTATAAGTTCTAATCCTCCGTAAAGCGATATTAATGTAACGCCTCCGCCTATGCACATGTTTCTTATGGCATTGTCGCGGCGGTGCGTATAGTTTTGTTTTTTGTTTTGTTGCTTTGTCCGGTTGCTTTCCGCAGTGTTTTCGTCCGGACGAACGTTATAAGGTGTTTGATACAGGTCGTATTGCTTTGCTTTATTGCGATTACGCAATACATATCTTATAAGTAGTGCTATTATAAGCAGCGGAAACACAAAGAACAGGAAGATCATAATAAAAACTCCTATGTCTGCAAATCCACACATGGCATTAAAAATTTTGAAGGTTGAAAAAATATTGTCGTTCACGGCTTCATCGCCAAATTTATTTAGTTTCTGAATAAATCCTTTCGGTATGTGGGTTGAAACAACATAGTCCGATGTGTCGTCCAAAACCGTGTCGCTCGTAATGGTTACCGCTGTGTTTGTGTTTATTCCCGTTGTGTCGGTCGCGGTTGTCGCTGCTGCGCAGCATAGCGAGGCAAACATAAGAATAAAGGCAAAAAGATATTTCATTTCTGACGGATTGTTGATTGTATGCAAAGGTAGTCAAATTATTTTGCTAAATTCGCAAGCGTATTAAACTTATTATGATGAAAAAGACGATGATTGGCGCGCTGGTCGTAACCCTTGCCCTGGGCATGGGAAACACAGTTTGTGCGCAAAAGACCAAAGGCGGGGTGTTTGACCTTGCTAATTATACGCTCCACGACGGAGGGGTTTTGAAAAAAGGCGTTAACGAGAGCTTCCAGGGTCTGGCTATATATAAGGAGTATATGGTGGGATTGTATAACGCGGGCTATGCGTCGCTTTACAAAATACATCCCGACGGAACGTTTGTGCGTTTGAGCACTTTCCCGCTTGGAAGTAATTCGAAATACAACCATGCCAATGTGGCAAACTTCGGTGTGGAGAAATATGCCAAGGGCGATGTGCTTCCGTTGTTGTATGTGTCGCAGACCAAAACGGACAAGGAAAAGAACATTACCGATGCCTGTTTCGTGGAAAGGATTCTTCCCGAGGGCAGGGCTGAACTTGTGCAGACCATATTGCTCGACAATCATAACGACTACTACGGTTGGGCTGTGCAATGGGCTGTTGACAAAAAGCGCAAGCGTCTCATTGGCTTCGGAAACACCATAGACAACAACAATCCCAAGAACAATTTCCGCATAATGGTTTTCAAACTGCCCACATTGAAGCAGGGAAAAACCGTGGTACTGAAAAAGGAAGACATAATAGAGAATTATCTCATTCAGGACTATGATAAGTCGTATCCTCACGTACAGATAGGACAAGGCGGCGTAGTTGCGGGAAACTGTCTCGTAATGCCCACGGGCGTAGGCTCTTCACAGTATCCCAGCGTGATTTATTCGTGGGATTTGAAGAACAAGAAAATGGTGAGTGTGCTTAACATGCAGAGCGAGGTGCCGTTTGAGTTCGAAGACTGCGACTTTTTCCAAAACAAGATGTACATACAGTGCAACGAGGGTGCGCAGGGCAGAATGAAGATAATGGAATGGAAGGATAAAAAGTGATTTTTCCACTCAAAAACAACGCTTAAAAACAAGCCTTTGTAAGTTATTGAAAATCAGAGGTCAATTTTTGCGAAAAATATAAGGCACTTATTTTAAAATAAGTGCCTTATATTTTAAAATACATGGCTTGTATTTTTCACAACAAGCCATGTGTTTTTTCGGACATCGGAAAACGATACGAAAAAAGGCGTTTTCCGTGCAAAATTCATGGGCTTACAAAAGAAGAAATCCCATGTTGCGCAAACTATCTGTTGCCGTACATGTGTTCGTAATACTTTTGGTAATCGCCCGAAGTAACTTCGCCAATCCATTTGCGGTTTTCCAGATTCCACAAAACGGTTTTCTCTATTCCCACGGCAAACGTGGTCTCGGGATACCAGCCCAGGTCTTTTTTTATCTTTGCAGGGTCAATGGCGTAACGCAGGTCGTGCCCCAGACGGTCGGTTACGTAGGTTATCAAGTCGTAGTTAATCCACGACAAGTCGTCGCTTTTGACCAGCAGACTGCGGAACTCCGGACGCTGCTCCATTGTGCGGCGAATGATGTCTATTATCAGGTGCACGATGTCAATGTTTTTCTGCTCGTTGTGCCCGCCTACATTATATATACTGCCGTCCGGTGCCTCGTTGACCACCAAGTCTATCGCTTTGCAGTGGTCGTCTACGTACAACCAGTCTCTTACGTTCAAACCTTTGCCATATACCGGAAGTTTCTTGCCTTCAAGTATGTTGTTGATGATTAAAGGTATGAGTTTTTCGGGAAACTGGTATGGACCGTAATTGTTTGAGCAGCGGGTAATGCTTACCGGAAAGTGGAAAGTGTCGCGATATGCACACACAATGAAGTCTGCGCTTGCCTTGGAAGCACTGTATGGGCTGTGGGGTGAGAGAGGAGTGTCCTCGCGAAAGAAACCTTCGGCTCCGAGTGCCCCGTAAACTTCATCGGTTGAAACCTGATGGAAACGCACACCCTTGCGCCATGTGGGATAGCCGCTCGCATCCTTCCCGGTGTTCCATGCCTTGCGTGCACAGTCCATGAGGTTCTGCGTGCCGAGGATGTTGGTGGTTAGGAAAACCTGCGGATTTTCTATACTTCGGTCCACGTGGCTTTCTGCAGCAAAGTTCACAACCACGTCAAAGTTATGCTCTGCAAAAAGGTTCGATACAAGGGCGCGATCACCAATGTCGCCACGCACAAAAAAGCATCGCTCGTTGTCGATGTCGTTTTTTATGGTGCCAAGGTTGCCGGCGTATGTAAGCGCGTCCAACACCACGATTTTTATGTCCGTGTGCTTGCGCAGCATATACTTTATGAAATTTGCGCCGATGAATCCGGCGGCTCCCGTAACAAGATACGTTTTCATGTCTTCCTGTTTATGATGTATGTTTAGTATTGTACAAAGTTATACAATTTCGCAGATTAAACCCGTTTTTCATTGGAAAACATGTTTCTCGGGTTGATTTTTCACGAAAGAGGGGAGCGGCAATGTGCAAAACAATAAAGGCAGCGGAAACATTTGATGTGTTCCGCTGCCTTTGAACCATTGCCGGGAACGCAGGGCACATGTCCTGCGTTATTTTCTTTCCGGAATTTATTTCACTGCAATCTTGAACGATTTCTTGCCTGTTGCAACAACGTATATGCCGTTAGCAAGGCTGAACGAACCGTTTTTGCCGCTGTAAACAAGCTTGCCGTCGGTGGTGTAAACGTTAACCGTGGCTTTGTAGCCGTTAACGGAGACAATGTTACCGTTTACGCTCACGCTTTCTGCGTTATCGGTGGCATTGTTTATGGTATTTACGCCTGTTTCTTCAATGTTCTTGAATTTGTTCCAGCACTCGTTTGCGCGGAAAGCCGCTGTCATTCCTGCGGGAACGTATAACACGCAGTTTTCTGTGTCTACACCGTCGAAAGCAGATGCACTCGGATTTCCCACTATGTCGCGCGTGATGCTTTTAAGATTCTTGCAATTTCCGAAAGCAAGGGAATCGATGGCATAGATGTAGGGAATGCTGAGGGTTTCAAGCGAGTCGCAGCCGAAGAAAGCCTTTGTGCCTATGCTGCCGTCCGTGCTGTCGTTTGAGAGAACCGTTGCGCTTTTGATTTCAGAGTTTGCGAAAGCGTTTTCGCCTATTGTTCCGAGGTTTTCGGGCGTTACCACGGATTTCATCTTTGAATCGGCGGCTGCGTTGCCGCTTACCATAATAACATCGTCGGGAACTATGTATTCGGATTCCTTGGCAAAGGGATAGAATATGAGGACTTTTCCGTTTTTGCTGTACATTGCGCCGTCCACGGATTTGTAGTAAGCGTTTCCGTCTGCAATGTTAATGGCGGAAAGGTCCTTGCAGTTTGCGAAATAGTCTTGCAGTCCCACCAACTTGAGGGTTGCCGGAACGCTCACAGCCTTAAGTCCGGCGCAATTATTAAAGGTTTCTTTTGCAAATGTCTCTGTTCCTTCGGGAATGGTATATTCTTCTGCGCGTGCGGAGGGATAGATGAGAAGTTCTTTGCCGTCGGCTGTGAACACAACTCCGTCAACAGATTTATAGCTCGAGTTTCCCGAAGCAACATTCACGTCGGTCAGAGCGTTGCAACCCGGAAATGCGAGGTTGTTAGCCATATTGACGGGAACGTTTACCTTTTCGAGATTGCTGCAATTCTGAAATGACTGCATGTTGAATATTAAAACTCTCGTGCTTTCGGGAATGGTGTATTCCTTATCGGTTTTTGCGGCGGGATATTTAACGAGAACTATTCCGTTTTTTGTGAAGAGAACTCCGTTGTCGCCTTTATAATTGCTGTTTTGGTAGTTCACATAAAAACCGGAGCATTTGTCCATGCCGTCAAGCGCGTTGCTTCCGATTGTTGCCACATTTTGGGGAATGTAGAGCGTTTCTATGCTTTGGCAGTTATAGAGTGCGCTGTCGCCAATCTCTTTCACAGCGGCGGGAATGGATATTTGCGCAAGATTCTTGCAGTTCTTGAATGCCTTGGCTTCTATGCTGCTCACGCTTTGAGGTATTTCAACGCTTTTGAGCGAGGTGCAGCCGTTGAAGAGTCCTTCTTTTATTGCGCTTATTCCGTCGGGAATGCTGACTGATTCGAGACTTTCGCAACCCGAAAAGACATTGGTGAAAATGTTCTTTACGTTCGAGGGGATGTCTATGCTTTTGAGCGATGTGCAGTTCTGAAATGCGTTGCCGCCGAGCATTATGACGCTTGAAGGAATGGTTACCGAGGCAAGCGAGTCGCAGTCCTTGAATGCGTTGAAGGGAATGATTGTTACGTTGTAGTCTTTGTCGTTGATGCTTACGGTTGCTTCAATGTCGGCTTCCTTTATGCTTGTGTCTTCAGCCTGTGCGGTGGCTGTGGAAGCGGCTTCGGAAAGCACCGAGTAGGTTATGCCGTTTTTGGTAACGGACTGTGCCGACAGACTGCCTGCCAACAGTGTGATGAGAGGCAGCACTAACATGGTTTTGAGCTTTGTAGAATCAAATGCCATAGGTTTATGTTTTAGGTTTTCGGAAGTCCCCCGTTCCGAAATTTAACTTCAAATCTTACTAATTCTTCTTTATTTGAAATGTGCAGGGGGATTTGTGCGCGTTGATGGAGAAAGCGCGGCAGTACACATTCAATTGTTACACGTTTCGGTTTAGCCTTTTCTTTCAAAATGAAAGCGTAACCGTAAAAATATATGCAAAATTACAGAAATATGTTTTTAAGCTCCGCCAAAAGGCGGAAATTTCAAGAATAAGCCGTTGCTAGTTGAAATTAAGGCGAAAGATTTGCAACACGACATTGCAAATGAATGCGCAAAGCCGAATGTGAACCCATGAAATCGCAAAGAAAAAACGTGGTTTGTGCGCGCAAAAAAACATACATGGCTTGTTGTAAAAAATACAAGCCATATATTTTAAAATATGTGCCTTGTATTTTAAAATAAGTGCCTTGTATTTTCGACGTTTTCAAGTATGTGTTTTCCAGTAACTTACAAATGTCGGTTTTTGAAGGCATTTTCAACCCGGAAAAACCGCGTTTTTAGGAAGATGAATTGCGTTGTTTCGGGAAATTGGTTGATGAAAATGTTTGTGTATTTGCGCCGGAAAACTAAATTTGCAATGTAATATGAATGTTTACATGCAAATACTTATTAATATGGTCTCGAAAATAACCAAACCGCTCTTTGCCCTTTTGGCAATAATGTTTACCGCTTCCGTGTCGGCACGCAGCTCTGCAACATACGGAGAAGATTATACCGCTCCCGATAGTTCGCTGATAACCCACGCCGTTGTGAAAGAATTTCCAATGGAAGCAAAACCCACATACACTGTTACGGTGAACGGGAAAAAGGTCGGGCTTTACAACGACATGAGTCATTGGGGCGGAGTGGTGAACTTTGGAAGTTTCGAGTTTAAGAACGGAAAGGAAATAACCATTCGCATTACCTATGCGGGAGATATGAAAAGCTATGAGGTGCTTCCCATAAAGAAACTCGACCTTTTGTCGGTGAATAAAACGGGAAAGCGCACCATAGAAATAAAAACCAACCGGGCAGATCAGAACATAACGGTGATTGTGAACGGAGAACCCAAGAAAGATGTGCTGCATCTTTTCTGCAACAGCGTGGATGTGAAAGCCCCTGCGGTGCCCGATTCAAAAGGTTACCATTGCTACGAGAACCTGAAGCTGCATTACTTCGGTCCCGGCTTTCATGATTTGAAAAAGATTTTCAAAGACAGGGACATGCTGGTGCTTAACGACGGCTGGAAGGTTTACATAGCCGGCGGTGCGGTGCTTTACGGTCGCATAGGGCTTTGGGGTACAAACAAAGGCACTAAAGTTTACGGACGCGGCATGGTTTATAACGACACCAACAATGCCCGTGTGATTTTCGAGGCAAACGAATGCAAAGGTGCCGACGTAGAGGGCGTTTTGTTCCATTGCCACCGCGCGGGAGTTTGGCAGGTGGTAATAAATCACTGCCGGAACGTGGAGTTTAAGGGAGTTAAGATTCTCTCCACCCGATATGCTTCGACCGACGGGTTGGACATTGTGAACAGTCAGCAATGCGCTTTCTTGAATACCTTTATCCGCGCCAACGACGACGCAATAGCCATAAAAGGTCTCGATTCGCGCAAACCGGCAGAGTGTCCTCCCACGAGCAATCTCACATTCTGCGGCATGCAACTTTGGAATGACTGCAACTGTGCCATGGGTATTGGCGCGGAAAACCATTGCAGTCTGTACGAAAACATACGTTTCATGAACAGCAGCATACTTTTCAGCTATGACGACCCTGACTATCACGAAACTCTCGATGAGCGCGCGGCTTTGACCATTTGCTGCATACACGGCACCCATTTCCGAAATATTTCATACGAGAATGTGGACGTTTATCACTGCGAGCGTCTTATTGCTGCAGGATTCCAACCTTCGTTTTGGTTTGGTGCTTTGCCCGGCGACCAATCTACGGAGGGCAGCATGAGAAACATTAAATACCAAAACGTAAACTCCTATAACAACAGCGGAAGCACGATAGCCAATCAGATACATATTTACGGTTGGAACAAACAAGGCACGCCCGAAAAGAGTGTTGACGGCGTTTTGTTCGAGAATGTGAACATAGAAGGTCGGAAAGTTTCCTCGCTCGCGGACAAACATTTCCTGTTAGGTCCGAATGTAAAGAACGTGGAGTTCAAATAATAAATGCCCCGGGCTATTATATTTTCATTAACTTTGCAGGAATAACCAAACAGGCTTTTAATGAGAATAGACATAATAACCGTTTTGCCCGAGATGCTCGAGGGCTTTGTAAACGTGTCGATACTTGCCCGCGCACAGAAGAAAGGGCTGGTGGATATTCATGTTCATAATCTTCGCGATTACACGGAGGACAAGCACCGCAGGGTTGATGATTATCCTTTCGGAGGTTTTGCCGGAATGGTAATGAAGTGTCAGCCCATAGATGCCTGTATAAGCAAGCTTAAAAGCGAACGCCATTACGACGAAATAATATTTACAACGCCCGACGGAGAACAGTTTGACCAGAAAATGGCTAACGACTTGTCAATGCTCGAGAATATAATAATTCTTTGCGGACATTATAAAGGCGTGGATTATCGTGTGCGCGAACATCTCATAACCAAGGAAGTAAGTATGGGCGACTTCGTGTTGACAGGGGGCGAGATAGCCGCCGCAGCTATGGCAGACGCTATAACAAGACTTGTGCCGGGAGTATTGAGCGACGAACAGAGCGCATTGTCCGATTCGTTTCAAGACAATTTACTCGCTGCGCCCGTTTATACCCGCCCTGCAGACTACAAAGGTTGGAAAGTTCCCGAAATATTGCTCAGCGGGCACGATGCAAAAATAAAAGCGTGGGAAATAAGTCAGTCGCTGGAACGCACAAAAAAGCTGCGCCCCGATTTGCTTGAGGACTGAAAACGTTTGTGTACCCGATGTCCTTGCTGTTGCGGCTAGCCGTTATTTCATAAACACGAAATAAACAGCTGCCACGAGACATGCGAATGCTGCAATATGATTCCAATGCAGACTTTGTCCATGGAAGAGCAAATTGGCTATGACTGCGAAAACCACAAGACTGACGCATTCTTGAATAACCTTTAACTGCACAAGCGAAAAAGGTCCGCCGTTTCCGTCAAAACCTATACGGTTTGCAGGCACTTGGCAACAGTATTCGAAAAAGGCTATTCCCCACGAAAACACAATGACTCCGATTAAAGACCAATGGCTGCTGATTCCTGTTTGCTGCAATTTAAGGTGCCCGTACCAGGCAAGCGTCATGAAAACATTGCTTAGCAGCAAAAGCAATAAGGTATAAACTCCATTCATATATAATATAGCGGTTAGAATTACAAAAATCAGGGTTCCGATGTGGCGGAACCCTGGTTTTTTATTAGTAGTGATGTAAAGTTTGTTTTGAATCAATTGTTGAAATACGGTGCTTCCGAAGTGCGCGATGCCACTTTATCTTCAATATAAGGCCAACCGTTGTTCCATTTCACCTGGTCGAGGAAAACACAACGCCCTTTGTCAGCTTCTTCTTTAAGATAGCCGTGATATATAATCCATGTCTGTCCTTTGTCATCCTCTACAAATTCAGCGTTGTGCCCCGGACCGGCAACGAAAGAGTTGCTTTGCAACATTGTTTCGCACTGATTGTTGAGCATGCTGCCTCCGTTTTTGTTCACGTAGGGACCAAACAAACTTCTGGAGCGTCCGTAAACCACGTGATAGGTACTGTTTGCTCCTTCGCAGCAAGTACCTGCCGAACCGAACAGATAATAGTAGCCGTCTTTCTTATATATATATGACGCTTCCATGAGTCCGCCTGCAATTTGTCTCTTGCTTGCGCCCGGCATTACGCGCAACCCATCGTCTGTAAGCTGTATGATATAAATTCCCCAAAACGAACCCCATACAAGATACTTCTTGCCTCCGTCTTCAATGTAAAACTGGTCGATAGAGTTGTTCACGCCGATGGTTTCACTTATAAACATAGCCCCTCTGTCCACAAACGGTCCTTCGGGACGCTCGGATGTTGCTACGCCAACGCCGCTTTTGTTTAACACACCCCATACACCGATTGCATAGTAAAGCACATATTGTCCGTTTATATAGTTTATGTCCGGCGCCCACATCACTGCGCTTACAGTGTTTCCGCTACTGTTTTTATAAGCGACGTATGGATTTACGGTGCGGGGGCGTGTGGCTTCGGAGAAAGCCGTTCCCACAAACATCCAATCGATTAAGTTTCGCGAACGATAGATTGGCATGTTGCGCGTATCCTCTGTACCGTAAAGATAAAAGTATCCGTCGTTGGCTTTGATTATCGTAGGGTCGGGGACAGACTGTTTTATTATCGGGTTGGAGAATGTAAGTCTTTTTGCGTTGTTTTCCGCATTGACCGTAACAAATCCTGCCAACATTATAATGGTTGCAAATAATATTTTTTTCATGTTCCTTTGAAATTGAAATAGTGTTCTTGGTTTGGAAAAGTGTTATGTTGTTATTTTTTCTTGGATTTCTTGAAATAAGGAGCAGGAGCTTCTTTCGCAGGTACTCCTCCGTCAATATAAGGCCAGCCGTCTTTCCATTTTACTTGCGACATGAAAACCATACGACGCTTCTCGGGCTCTTTTCTAAGGTAACCGTGATAGATAATCCAGGTTTGTTTCTTGTCATCTTCCATAATTTCAGCATTATGTCCCGGACCTGCCACAAAATCATTGCCTTTTATGAGAGTATCATACTTGCCATCGAGAATACGTTCGCCGTTTTTCGTAAGATAAGGACCGAATAGGCTCTTGGAACGCCCGTACATTAAATGATATGTACTCTTCTCACCCTCGCAACAGGTTCCCACCGAACCGAAATAGTAATAGTAGCCTTTACGTTTGAGAATGTAAGAACCTTCTGACTGATTGCCGCAAATTTGTTGCTTTTTCGCGCCCGGCATAATGTTTAAGCCGTCGTCTGTAAGCTGTATGATATAAATTCCACGGAACGAACCCCAGACAAGATACTTTTTGCCGCCGTCTTCAATGTAGAACTGGTCAATTGAGTTCTGTACTCCGATTTCGCGAGAGTCTATTAGTTTGCCGTGATCGGTGAATGGGCCTTCGGGTTTGGGAGCTGTTGCCACGCCAATGCCGCTATCCCATTCTTTTCCCCACAATCCAATTGTATAGTAAAGCACATATTGTCCGTTAATATAGTTAATGTCCGGAGCCCACATCATTCCTGCGGGAACATAAGGTCTCACGGTGTGGGGACGTGTCTCGTTGGTGAAAGCTGTTCCTATAAAAGTCCAATCCGTAAGGTTCTTGGAGCGATATATAGGCATGTTGCGCGTGTCTTCTGTGCCGTAAAGATAAAAATAACCGTCGGCAGCCTTAATAACTGTGGGATCGGGCACAGATTGCGGTATTATGGGATTGGTGAAAGTCGGTTTTTTATCTCCGTTGTCTGCAAGTGTGGGAGATATAGCAAACATGGTCGCTAATATACCGGTTAGTATGGTTTTTTTTTTCATGGTTCTTATCTGATTATTACTTTCTTTCCGTTGTGAATGTATATTCCGCCCTTCTTAGGTTCTATAACTTTTATACCCTCTATGGTGTAGTATGCGCCATCTTCGTCATCGTCTCTTGCTATTGCGGGATTGTTTATGCCGGTAAGCCTTTTGTCGAATTCTTTTATGTTCTTGGCCTCTCTCCAACCTGTACGGAATTTATAGGACGTGCCCTCCGGAATGAAAAGCGTATCGCAATAAGTGAAATATCCGCTTTTGATTGCCGGTGCACTGGTCCATTCCACATAGTATTGTTCAATTGAGTCGCCTTTGAAGGTATAGTTGCCGATTTTTCTCAGTTTCTCGGGCATATAAACGTATTTCAGTTTTCCGCAATCGGCAAATGCGTAGTCGCCAACGCTGTTAAGGTTGCTAAGTTTCAGAGTATCGAAGCACTTTACGCCTTGGAATGCAGAATCGGCAATAATTGTTATGTTGGGAGACAGAGTAAAGTCGGTTAACTTCGTACATCCTGCGAAAGTTTTGAAGCGTATTTCCGTTATGTTCTTGGAAATTTTTGCGCTTGTAAGGTTTTGGCAATAAGCAAAAGCCTGTTCGCCGAGATATTTCACCGAATCGCTCATGGTTATTTGTTTCAAGGCATGCGCATCTTTGAAAGCGTGGTCGCCAATACTGTCAACATTTGCGGGAATATTAATCTCCGACATTTTCTGACAGGCAGAAAAAGCATCGTGTCCTATGTGTTTCACACTTTCGGGGAGTGTAACTTTACCCAATCCCGTGCAGCCCATAAAACCACAGGCATCAATTTTTGCAACCGAGTCTCCAAAAGCAAAAGTTGTGAGTTGGGGGCAGTCGTAAAACGTTCCCACACCTATTTTTCTTATGTTGTTTTTAATGGAGTCTGCCATTGTGATTTTTTTGAGCGATGTGCAGTGGTCGAACATGCCGTCGGGCATTTCGGTGAGCTGACATCTTATTGCGGCAACGCTCATTCCTGTACAACGCATGTACACATTCTTGCCCAAATGTTCCACACCTGCGGGAATGGTTCCCGTTCGCAGTCCCGTGCAACCGGCAAAAGCCCAATCGCCGAGCTTTTTGAGCGTGGTGGGAAGGGTTATCGAGCCGATGGTTTCGCATCCCTCGAAGGCTGCATCGCCTATTTCTTCCACGGTTGACATCATAAAGGAAACCGTGTTTATTTTCTTGCATCCCTGAAACGCACCGTTGCCAATTCTTTTCACTGACGAGGGAATGCTGACGGAGGTTATTCCGTCGCAGAAAGAAAATGCGTAGTCGCCAATGACATCCACGCTGTAAGTTTCGCCTTCATAATTTATAGAACCGGGAATCACAAGTCTTCCTGTGGCGTATGCCGTGGTTTCTTCCGTGGGAGCAAGTTCTGCGGTTTTGTTTTCGGCGTTCAGATAATAGTAAAAGTTGTTCACCTTTACCTTGTCTTGCGCCTGCGCATGGGATATAGCCATTGTTGCAGCGGCAAATGCAAGCAATAAGCCTTTGCCGCGTCTTAGCAGGTTGGGTAGTTTTTGTTTCATGTTTTTTTGTTTTGGATTGATGTTCGTTTTGATAATTTCAAGACTTAAGCAAAGCGAGAGCTTCTACGAGTTCGTCGTGGGTTTGTTGGGTTGCCGGCACGAGAGGCAGGCGGAGAATATTGTTTATCTTGCCTTCTATCGACAGCAGAGCCTTTATGCCCGACGGATTTCCGTTCACCGACATCAGCTTGTACATTGTGTTCAGTTTGCGGTGTATTTCCCTTGCTTCCGGTTCCTTTCCTTCGAGTTCCAGATGAACCATTTTCGAGAACAATTCCGTCAGCGAGTTTCCTATAACCGAAATCACGCCCACGGCTCCCAGTCCCATCAATTCATAAGTTATTGCATCGTCTCCGCTAAGCAGGTCGAAATCTTCGGGCTTGCCTTGCATAATGTCTTCAATTTGTGTTATGTTTCCCGAAGCCTCTTTAATGGCAATTATGTTTTGAAAGTCGCGAGCCAGTCGCAGCGTTGTTTCTGCCGTAATGTTCACACCCGTTCGTCCGGGAATGTTGTAGAGCACAATGGGAAGTTTGGAAGCTTTTGCAAGAGCTGAAAAATGCAGGTAAATGCCTTCCTGTGATGGCTTGTTATAAGAAGGCGCAGCCGAAAGAATTCCGTCAAAGCCAGTAAGGTCTGCGTTTTTTACGGTTTCCACTAGACGTGCGGTGCAGTTGTCGCTTATTCCTATCAGCAAGGGTATTCTGCGGTTCACTTTCTTTACTACCACGGATTTTATCTTCTCGGCTTCTTCGGGCGATATGCACGGCACTTCGCTCGTACTGCCTAAGACGCACATAAAGTCTGCGCCGTTATTTATTTGTTGCTCCACGAGATTTTCCAGAGTGGAGAAATCTATGGTTCCGTCCGTATTGAAAGGTGTTACCAACGCGATTCCCAAACCGCGAAAAGGGTTTTTGTTCATTTTATTGCTCTTGTTATATATTTCTTCCACTCGCAAAGTTAATAATAATTGCCCAAACCCAAGGCGTTTGCGCACCTAAAGCGGCGTTTTCCCGATGTTATTTTGCGCCGTTGCTCTTTGCGGGTACGCTGATATTGCATACATTTGTTTTCGCAAAACAAAAACATAAGCAAATGGAGGAGAAATTCATGCGCCGTGCGGTGGAATTGTCGGCGCAAAGCGTAAGAAACGGCGGAGGTCCGTTCGGGGCTGTCATTGTTCGGGACGGCGAGATTGTGGGAGAGGCTTCGAACAGTGTTACAAAGGACAATGATCCCACGGCACACGCCGAAGTGAACGCCATTCGCCGTGCTGCGGCAAAACTGGGCACTTTCAATCTTGACGGGTGCGATATTTATACTTCCTGCGAGCCGTGTCCCATGTGTCTCGGGGCTATTTATTGGGCGCACCTCTCACATATTTATTATTGCAACACCCGTAAGGATGCCGCAGAGATAGGTTTTGACGACGATTTCATTTATCATGAGTTCAATGTGCCTTTGGAGGGGCGCAGCATACCTGTTGAGCGCGTTTTGCCGGGAGAAGGCGATTATGTTTTCAGAGAGTGGAAAGATTCCGAGGATGTAAAGAGATATTAGAAAGCCTGTTGCGCTCTCTCGTGTGGGATAAGTGAAAAGAAACATCCCGTTTTGTGTACGCCGGAACTTGTCGGGCGGTGCGCAAAACGGGATGTGTGTTTTTACAGCGCGTTGATATTATTGTTCTTCCTTCATTTCGTCAATCTGTTTAAGTATTCCGTTGATACGTTTCATTGACTGCCTGTAATTGATAATGCCCAATGTAAGTCCTACAGCCAATCCCACTATTCCGCCATAGATTACTCCGTGGGTAAAGTCGGAACATGCGTTTCCCGAAAGGTAGTGGAAAAAACCTATGACCCACAGCACGAGGAACGGAATGGAAAATTTCAGCCAGTTGTTGCCGAAGCGTTTATATTTGATTATTTTTTCCGCCACGGTGGGGCGACTTTTCTTTTTGCGGTTAAGCGAGATGCATGTGTTAAGGCTCACACGATATATCCGGCCTTTTATGTTGCTTATCTCGTCCTTCTAGGGCATTCCTTTCCAGAGATTAATCAGCGTTTCCTGAAACAAGTCCGCCACTTCATCGCTGTCTTTTGAAAACATTTAGCAAACGGTGTATATGGTGCCCTTGTTTTGATTCACCATTTGCTCAAAGCGTTTTTGTTTGTAGTCCATTGCTTTTGTGTAGTTGTTTTGTTATATAAACGCTAATCACCACGAAAAAACCACGGTATATATCCAAAAAAAATTCATTGCCTCAAAAATTTTTCCGCAGGGCGAAAACATGCCCCGTTTCCCTGAAAAATCATGATGTAACAGCACGCCGGAAAACACACATGGCTTGTTGTGGAAAATACAAGGCACTTATTTTAAAATATGTGCCTTATATTTCAAAATATATGCCTTATATTTTTCGCTTTTTCAGATGTCTGAAACACAATAACTTACAAAAGTCCCAAAATCGACCTCCGAAAACCCGTTCCCGAAGCATCAGAATCGGGGCGTAAGGACATAAAAAATGCCGCATTCCCATGTGGAACACGGCATAATTATTGGATTTTTGTTATATCAATATGCGAAGAGCGGATAGTTCTTCATTGTTTCAATAACCTTGGACTTGACGTTTGCTATAACCTTTGCGTCTTCGGGAGCATTGAGAACTTCCTCGATAAGGTCGGCAATCAAATCCATCATGTCTTCTTTTGCACCGCGAGTGGTGATGGCGGGAGTTCCGAGACGTATTCCCGAAGTCTGGAATGCGCTTCTTGTGTCGTAGGGAACCATGTTCTTGTTCACCGTGATGTTTGCGGCAACGAGAGCATTCTCTGCAACCTTTCCTGTAAGGTCGGGATATTTTGAACGAAGGTCAACGAGCATGGAATGGTTGTCTGTTCCGCCGCTCACAATGTTAAAGCCTTTTTGTATAAGCTGGTCGGCAAGACGCGCAGCGTTCTTCTTAACCTGCTTTGCGTATTCTGTGAATTCGGGTTGCAGATTCTCGTTGAATGCAACGGCTTTGGCAGCAATCACGTGTTCGAGCGGACCGCCCTGAATGCCCGGGAATACCGCACTGTTGAGCAATGTGCTCATCATTTTCACTTCGCCTTTCTTTGTGGTCAGACCCCATGGATTCTCGAAGTCTTTGCCGAGCAAAATAATACCGCCGCGCGGACCGCGAAGAGTCTTGTGGGTTGTAGAAGTAACGATGTGGGCGTATTCAAGAGGGTTGTTGAGCAAATGAGCGGCAATGAGACCTGCAGGGTGAGCCATGTCAATCATGAGCAAAGCACCTACGGAGTCGGCAATTGCACGCATGCGTTTGTAATCCCAGTCGCGAGAATAAGCAGAACCGCCGCCGATGATGAGTTTCGGCTTGCACTCGTGAGCTTTCTTCTCCATGTCGTCATAATCCACCCTTCCGGTTTCGGGATTAATGTTGTAGCCCACGGGATTATAAAGCACGCCCGAAGTGTTAACCTTTGAACCGTGTGAAAGATGTCCTCCCTGATCGAGGTTAAGCCCCATGAAAGTATCTCCGGGCTTCAACACGGCGAGCAAAACGGCTGCATTGGCCTGCGCACCCGAGTGGGGCTGCACGTTGGCGTATTCGGCACCGAAAAGTTTCTTTACTCTTTCGATTGCAAGGGTTTCCACCTGGTCAACAACCTGGCAGCCTCCGTAATAACGGTGTCCGGGATATCCCTCGGCGTATTTGTTAGTAAGATAAGACCCCATAGCTTCCATAACTTCGGGGCTTACAAAATTTTCGGAGGCAATGAGTTCCATTCCTTCCAGCTGGCGTTGGTGTTCAGCTTCAATGAGCTTGAAAATCTCTGGGTCTCTATTCATTTTTTGTATAGTGGTTTTGTTGTTTTTAATGTTTCTTCTTTAATCGGTTCGCCGGTTATTTAATCAGTTTGCCGGGATCGATTGTTTGTTCTTTCTCGCAGTAGTGGCAACGTATTATTCCGTGTTCCTTGTCCACCACCTTAAACCTCGTGGTCATGGGTTCGTGATTGGTAATACACTTTGGATTCGCGCATTTTACTATGCCGTGCAATTCATCGGGCATTACCACCTGACGTTTTTCGCAAACTTCGTATTCTTTTATGACGTTCAGCGTAACATTCGGGGCTATTACCGAAAGTTGGTTGAGTTCCTGATCGGAGAAATAGCGGTCGCTGACTTTTATGATGCTTTTGCCGCCTTTCATCTTGAGACTGCCCACGTTATAGCCGAATATCATTTCGCTTTTCAGGGTGTCGAGGTGCAGGAGAGACATTACCTGAAACAGTTTGTCCGAAGGTATGTGGTCTATCACGGTTCCGTTTCTCAATGCGGGTACCATTATTTCCTGCTTGTTGTTTGTCTTTCCCATGATGTTGCGTAGTTTTTTGTTCACATTAGGATTGTCTTGTCATTACGAATGTCGTCGAGTGAAAGTCCGAGCGCATTGCAGATAAGAGCTTCGCGAGTGTACAGACCGTTTTGCGCCTGTTGAAAATAATATGCGTGAGGATCGTCGTCTACATCGGGCGAAATTTCGTTCACTCGCGGCAGCGGGTGGAGTATTTTCATTGTTTTTTTACACTTGCGCAACATTTCGCGGCGCAGGATGTACACGTTTTTCACGCGCTCGTATTCCATGAGATCGGTGAAGCGTTCGCGTTGCACACGTGTCATATATAATATGTCGGCATCGGCTATCACGTCTTCGTTGAACTCCGATGTTTCGGTATATTCTATGTTGTTTTCTTTGCAGAACACCTTGTACTCCTCGGGCATCTCGAGAACTTTCGGAGCAATGAAGTGGAATGTGGAATTGAAATGCCTCATAGCCATGAGCAGAGAGTGAACTGTGCGTCCGTATTTGAGATCTCCCACGAGATAAATCTTCAAACCGTCGAGTTTGCCCTGTGTCTTTTTAATGGAATAAAGGTCGAGCATGGTTTGTGAAGGGTGCTGGTTTGCGCCGTCTCCCGCGTTCAGAATGGGACGCCGCGAAACTTCGGCGGCATAAGTGGCTGCTCCTTCGAGAAAGTGGCGCATCACAATGACATCGGCATAGTTTGAAACTATTTGTATTGTGTCGTTGAGCGTTTCGCCTTTCGAGGTGGATGTAACCTTGGGGTCGTTGAATCCCACAACCTTTGCACCGAGTCGCACAGCCGCCGTTTCAAAACTCAAACGGGTGCGCGTTGACGGTTCAAAGAACAAAGTGGCGACTACCTTGCCGTTGAGGATGTTTCTGTTGGGATGAGCTTCAAACTCTGCCGTCATTTCGAGCAAATGCTCTATTTCCTTTTTCGGAAGGGTCTCTATTGTAACCAGGTCTTTGCCTGTCTTCCTTGCCATGATGGTTTCAGTTTACATGTTTGAATGCAAATTTACTATAAATTTCTAAGGCGTGGAAAAAAGCGGAGCTAAAAAGGCGGGCGACGGTGCGGCGCGGTTGCAATGGTATTGTGCGGTTTGCATTTCGCAAGCGCAAAAACAAAGTTTCGTGTGCCGTTTTTTCATGATTTTGACGCTTGTTTCGGAAGCCGTTTCAGGACGTGCAAAAACACACATGGCTTATCGCAAAAAATACAAGCCATATATTTTGAAATAAGTGCCTTGTATTTTAAAATAAGTGCCTTGTGTTTTTCGTCTTTATAAGTCTTTGAAAAACAGTGGTGTGGAAAAGCGTTTCAAAATACCCTTTTTGTGCCGTTTTTCAGGGCGTTCCGGAAGCCCGGGATGCGGCGTGCCGAAATGTACGGACCCTATGGCAATTTCTTTTGCCCGAACAGCCGAATCCCATGCGGTTTGTCTGTGAAAACGTGCGTTTTGTCGATTTTTTTGCGAAAATGTGGTGTGGGGGTTAAACTTTTACTTACTTCGCATTGTCTAAGTTGTGAAAGTTCCAAAAGGGCGGAACATAATAAATAGCAATAAAAGACGAGTTGATCATGAAAAAGATGATTTTTGCAGTGCTTGCCTTTACGACAGTATCGTTCAGCGGGGCATGGGCACAGGATGAAGCAAAGAACAAAACTAATCGAGAGGAAATGTTCAAGAACATGGTTTCGAAGCAGGCGGACAAACTTGCCGAGGATATGAAACTTGACGATTCCAAAGCGGCAGATTTCAAAAAACTCTTCGAAGAGTACAAAAACAAGGAAGTGGCTCTGAAATTTTCAGGCAAAAAGGCAAAAAACAATGCCGACAACAAAGAAAAAGGCAAGCGTGAAAAAATGACCGATGCCAAAGCCGACAGCCTGATGACCGCTTCGTTTGAAACTCAGGAAAAGGAACTTCAGCTGCGTAAGGAGTATTACTCAAAATTCAAGGCTCAGATAGGTGCGGCAAACGCATATAAGGTGATTTCTCCGCGTCCTCGGATGATGTTCGGACCACAAGGTCGCCCTGGTAACGGACGCGGTGGTTTCGGCGGAGGCAGAGACGGACGACCCGGAGGCAACTTCGGCTCACCGCGCGACATGGGCGGCGATTTCTGACAAACAACGAAAGAAAACAAGACGTAATAAAAGAATATTTATAAGGTTTGTGTGTATTTTTCTACTCCGCCTGCGCCGTGATGGCGCGGACGGAGTTTTTTATATGTAATTGTATGTACTGTAAGGTTTAATCGGAAAATTATTATTACCTTTGCATTCGATAAAATAAAACATATCCGCGTGAAGATAAAGGATGTCATTGCGACCCTTGAGCGTTTCGCGCCTCTGCCGCTGCAAGACGGCTTCGACAATGCAGGCTTGCAGATTGGACAAACGGAGGCGGAAGTTTCAGGGGTCTTATTGTGTTTGGACGTAACCGAGGCGGTGGTTGATGAAGCCGTTGCCTGCGGGGCGAATCTCATTGTGGCGCATCACCCGTTGCTTTTCCACGGGCTGAAGTGCATTGCCGGACGCAACACAGTGGAACGCTGCGTTGTCAAGGCTATTGAAAACCATATCACAGTGTATGCCGCACATACGAATCTTGATAATGCACGCGGCGGAGTGAACTATAAAATTGCCGAAAAGCTCGGCGCGGAAGTCAAAAGCTTTCTGCTCCCCAAAGATTCCGAAAGCGGGAGCGGCGTGGTGGCTCTTCTTCCTGCGCCTGTCGGTGCCGGTGAATTTTTGAACGGAGTAAAGAAGGCGTTCAACGTGGATTGTCTCATGCACAACGCTTTCAATCCGAAACGCAGCGTATCGAAAGTGGCAATTTGCGGAGGTGCGGGAGCTTTTCTGCTTTCCAATGCCATTGATGCGGGTTGCGATGCTTTTCTTACGGGAGAAATGCACTACCATGACTATTTCGGACACGAGGACGAGATACTTATTGCCGTGGCGGGGCATTACCAGACCGAACAATTCACTTCCGAAATTTTCCGCGACCTTATAAAGAACGAATATCCCGCCTTGCGCGTGGAAACAACCAAAATTGATACAAATCCAATAAAATATCTTTGAAATGATTAAAGAAGTAAAGAAAGACGTCAATGAAATGACCGTGGAGGAGAAGCTCAGTGCCCTTTACAAGCTGCAAACGCTCATGTCCGAAATAGACAAGATTAAAAGTCTTCGCGGTGAGCTTCCGCTCGAGGTGCAGGACATCGAAGACGAAATCAGCCGACTTCAAACGCGCAACCAGAAGCTGGAGGACGAAATCGCTTTACACAAAAAGAATATTGCAGCCCAGCGTGCCGGCATTGAGAAGTCGCAGACTTCCATAGAGCGTTACAAGGAACAGATAGACAATGTGCGCAACAATCGCGAATATGATACGTTGAGCAAGGAAATTGAGTTCCAAAGTCTCGAAATTGAGCTTTCGCAGAAGAAGATTGGTCAGGCAAACGCCAAGGTTGCCGAGCTTAAGGAGGACATTGTTAAGAACAGCGCGCAGATAGAAGAGCTCGAAGACAATCTTAATCACAAAAAATCGGAACTTGACGGCATTGTTGCCGAGACTAAGGCGCAGGAAGACGACCTTCGTACAAAAGCTCTCGATGTTGAGGAGACCATTGAGCCGCGTCTTTTGAACGCTTTCAAACGTATTCGCAAAAACAGCCGTAACGGTTTGGGCATAGTATATGTGCAGCGTGATTCTTGCGGCGGTTGCTTCAACAAAGTTCCGCCACAGCGTCAGATAGACATCCGTATGCGCAAGAAAGTAATTGTTTGCGAATATTGCGGAAGAATTCTGATTGACCCCGAACTTGCAGGTGTGGAAGTGCCAAAGGTAGAAGAAGAAAAACCGAAGCGCAAAGTTCGCAAAACTACCACACGCAAGACTACTGCAACCAAGAAAACCAAGAAAGAAACGGACGAAAAGCCGGAATTCGAAGGCTGATTTTCAAACAGGATGCCTAGTTCCGCACCGCATGCGGTATGTGGGCATTTCGAAGGGTTATAAATTCATTCCCGGACTTCACAAAATAGGCGAAGTTCGGGAATATTTTTTTTGTGGTATGCTTACATCTGAAAAACATAAGGCATGTTGTAAAAAATACAAGCCATGTATTTTAAAATATAAGGCACTTGTTTTAAAATAAGTGCCTTATATTTTTTGCGTTTCCAAGAACCTGAAACACAATGTCTTTTGAAAGTCCGATTTTTGCGTTTTTGTGCAGGGAAAAACGGCGAACCGGCGGGCGGTTATGCCTTTTCTTTTGTACGAGGAATCTCTATTATTTCAAGATCTTTGAATGTGCCTTTGTCGGCAGTGAACCTTACAAGCGTGCGAACCGTTTGCCACCCCTGCAAACCCGCTGCCCCGGGATTTATATGGAGCAGTCCGAGTCGTTTGTCGTATTCCACTTTCAGAATATGGGAATGCCCGCTTATGAAAAGTTTAGGCGGACGGCGCATAATCTGTTCCCTTATGCTGCGGTCGTAGTTTCCGGGATATCCTCCTATATGTTTCATCAGCACTTCGGCACCTTCGCAGTTCCAACACAGTTTTTCGGGATACATTATGCGCAGGTCGCCGCCGTCGCAATTGCCGCAAACGGCGCGAAGCGGCTTTATTTCGTTAAGACGTTGGGCTATTTCCATGCTGCCTATGTCGCCTGCGTGCCAAATCTCGTCGCATTCCGCGAAATACTCCCTGTATTTCTCGTCCCAATAGCCATGAGTGTCCGACAAAAGCCCTATGCGTTTCATGGGTGCCTTTTATTTTGCCGGGCGCGATATGCCGAGCTTTTTCTCTATGAATTCGGCAATAAATTCCGTAGTGCCTTCAATGCCGAAAACGCTGGAATTTATGCAAAGGTGATAAGTGTCGGCAGAACCCCAGGTGCCGTCGGAATAGAAGTTGTAATATTGTGAACGTTGTTGGTCGCCCTGGCGAATAAGTTTCTCGGCGGCTTGCGCGGTTATGACGCGGCGCAGACAAAGCCGCTTTACGCGGTCGGCATAATCGGCGGAAACAAAAACATTGGCGCAACGTTTCTTGTCGCGAAGCACATAGTCGGCACAACGTCCTATGAATATGCACGAATGTTCGGCGGCAATTTTCTTTATAGTCTCGCTTTGAATGCGGAATAGTGTTTCCTCGCTGATAGGATTGCCGTAAATGTCGCCGCTTCCCACAAAGGGAATGAAATTCGAGAAAAACGAACGGGTTCCTTGCTTTTTCTCGTCGGAATTTTCGAAATTTCCGGCATCTATTCCGCTTTCTTTTGCGGCACGTTTTATTAATTCGTTGTCGTAGCAGGTAATGCCGAACATTTCGGCGAGTCGCAGACCTATTTCTTTGCCTCCGCTTCCAAGCTGACGCCCTATGTTTATGACAAAAGTCTTGTCTTCCATTTCTTTGGAATTATATTTCGGTTTGTAGATTTGAGTTTTCAAGTTTTCCGCGCATTTTGAATTTGCGCATGTGGTATATCAGCACTATTGCTGCCGTTATAGCCGCTGTTCCGTCGGCTATTGGAACAGAATACCATATTCCTTCGAGTCCGAAAAAGTTCGGAAGGATGAGCAAAAGGGGAACGAGGAAAAGCAGTTGGCGCGTGAGCGACAGGAATATGCTTATGCCCGCCTTGCCTATGCTTTGGAAAAATCCTATGGTTATCATTTGGAATCCTATGATGGGCACCACGAGGTTCATGACCCTCAGCGCGTGTGCGGCTTCCTTCAAAAGTTCTTCGTTGTTTGTAAACGCGCTTGCCACGGGCGTTGCCAGAAGCACGCAAACAATGAAGCCCACTATCCAAATGCCTGTGGCAATGGTTATGGCGTATTTCAGAACCTGATTAAGTCGTGTGTAGTGTTTGGCTCCAAAGTTGAAACCGGCAATGGGCTGCATGCCCTGGTTTATGCCTATTACCACCATTACGAAGAAGAACATCATTCGGTTGGCAATGCCATACGCGCCCACGGCAACGTCTCCGCCGTAGCTCACGAGCTGTTTGTTTATGATTATGACCACTAAGCACGCGCACAGGTTTATCAGAAACGGCGACAAGCCTATCGAAAGGCTTCCGGTAACTATTCTTCTTTCAAGACGATAGGTGTCGCGCCGCAGGTGGATAAGCTCGTTGGGATTGGAAAAGAGCTTGAATTGCCATAGAAGCACTATGAGCTGCGAAAGAATTGTGGCGAGAGCGGCTCCGCGTATGCCGAGATGCAAAACGAAGATGAACAGCGGGGCGAGGGCTATGTTTATTATCACGGTCATGATGGTTGCCTTCATGGCCTTCTTGGGTTTGCCAGACGAGCGAAGCATGGCGTTCAGTCCCAGAAACAGGTGAGTGAATACGTTGCCTATCAAGACTATCACCATAAAGTCCCGGGCGTAGGGTATGGTGTAGTCGCTTGCGCCGAAGAATCTCAGAATGGGGTCGAGAAACAACAGCATCACCGCACCAAGCCCTATGCCTATTATGCAGTTGAGCGTTATGACGTTGCCGAGGATTTTGGCGGCAAAGTTATAGTCTTTCTCGCCGAGCTTAACCGAAAGCAGCGTGCTTCCACCCACTCCCACCATTGCACCGAAGGCTGCCGAGAGGTTCATGATGGGCATGGTTATTGCCAATCCCATGATTGCTCCCGCGCCTACGCCTTGTCCAATGAAAATTCCATCGACAATGTTGTAAAGCGATGAGGCTACCATGGCAACGATTGCCGGAATGGCGTATTGAAGAAGCAGACTGAACACCGGTTTCTCGCTAAGTTCCGTAAGTAATTTCTTGTCTGTTGTCATGTCTTTGTTTTTATTGCGAGTGCAAAATTACTTATTGATTGCGTGATAGGAAACGTTGTGGCGGATTATTGCACGGAAAACGCGCGAAGTCTGTGATATATAGCAAAGTGTGAAGCGCAAAAACGTCGGAATGCGTAGTGTGGGTGCGGGGCTGTGATATGGCGGGAAAATTACGGGTTGCGGAGCGGCGGGGAACGGTTTCCGGGGTCTGCATATTCATTATTTTCGAAGCGGTATGCACAAACGCGAAAAAACACATGGCTTATCGCAAAAAATACAAGCCATGTATTTTAAAATACAAGGCACTTATTTCAAAATATATGCCTTATATTTTTCGTCTTTCTAAGTATTTGACAGACTGCAACTTATAAAAACCGCAGAAAAATGCTTATCTGTCTGATTATCTGTGGTTTACTAAAATGTCCGATTCGAAGCGTAAAAAGCATGCGGCATGCATGGTGTGGAAAAATATGCAATTCCTGTTTTCTTTCGGAATGGAAGTTTTCGCTAACTTGTAAAACATAGCCGGTGCGCCTTGGCTGTGCAAATGTTTGCCAAACAATATTAATTTCATTGTGCCACTTTATGAATGGCATGGAGTTTGTTTGAAAACAGTCATATATAATAATAGGTATAGAGAATAATGGAACTTGTCAAAGACAAACAGTATGGCGGAGAACGCCCTCTTTTCGGAAGCCACGATATGAGGCTTGACAACATAACCATTGTTGACGGCGAATCGGGCATTAAATGCTGCAAAAACCTTGAATGCGTCAATTCAAAGTTCTACGGCAAATATCCGTGGTGGCACGTTGACGGAAGTGTGATAGAGGATTGCTATTTTGCACCGGGAAGCCGTTCGGCAATATGGTATAGCAATGACATGGTGATGAGGAATTGTGTGATTGACGGACCGAAGTTTTTCCGCGAAATGAGGAATCTGGAACTCGAAAACGTGAAAATAACCGATGCCGACGAAACATTCTGGAAAATTGACGGGTTGAAAATCAGAAACGTCGAGCTTCACGAGGGTACATATCCTTTCATGTTCAGCAAAAACATATATGTGGACGGTTTGAAGTCCGATTCGAAATACGTGTTTCAGTATTGCAAAAACGTAGAAATCCACAACGCCGAAATCACAACCAAAGACAGTTTCTGGGAATGTGAGAATGTAACGGTTTATGATTCGAAACTTGACGGCGAATACCTTGCATGGCACAGCAAGAACGTGAAACTTGTGCGCTGCCACATAAGTGGAGAACAACCTCTCTGCTATCTTGACGGCATTACACTTGAAGATTGTACTTTTGACCCTGCGTGCGACCGCGCTTTCGAAGACAGCAGCAACATTGACGCACAAATCCGTGGCGCAATTGCGGAAGTGAAGAATCCTATAAGCGGGCACATCGTAGCCGACGCAATTGGCAGGATAACTTACGATGCCTTTGCAAAAGGCAGGGATTGCGTCATAGAAACCCGCAAAGATTCTTGAAATGTCGGGGCTTTTTGACAATATAATAAAGCGGCGCGGAAGCGGCTCATACAAGTGGGACACACCGAAAAGCGATGATGTTCTGCCAATGTGGGTGGCCGACATGGATTTTCCCGTTGCCCCGTGCATACAAAAGGCTCTCGAAAAGCGTGTGAACCACGGAATGTTCGGCTATACCCTTGTGGGAGAATCTTATTACAATGCGGTGATAAACTGGTTTGGAATGCGCCATAATTGGACCATTGAGCGCGAAAACATTCTTTACACGTCGGGCGTTGTTCCCGCAATAAGCTGCTGCATAAAGGCTATGTGCATGACGGGAGAGAATGTACTTGTGCAGACACCCGTTTACAACTGTTTCTTTTCAAGCATACGCAATCAGGGATGCCAGATTGTGGAAAACGAATTGGTAAGAGAGGGCAACACTTACAGAATAGATTTCGAAGATTTCGAACGCAAGTGCGCCGACGACAAGACCACCGTTTTTCTTCTCTGCAATCCTCACAATCCCGCGGGACGTGTGTGGACGCGCGAGGAACTTGAAAAGATGAACAACATTTGCATGCGCCACGGCGTGAGGGTCATTGCCGACGAAATACATTGCGAACTCGTTATGCCGGGTCATGAATACACGCCTTTTGCTTCGGTGAGCAAAGAATGCGAGGATAATTGCGTGGCTCTCGGTTCTCCGTCAAAAGCTTTCAACACCGCAGGACTGCAAATTGCCAACATAGTTTGCAGCAACAGTGAACTGCGCCGCCGCATAGACCGTGCAATTAATATTTTCGAGGTTTGCGATGTGAATCCTTTCGGACCTGTGGCTCTCGAAGCGGCATACACCAAAGAGGGAGAGCGGTGGCTCGAGGAATTGAACGGTTGCATTTGGAAAAACTATCAGACGTTGAAAATTTTTCTTGCCGACAATCTGCCTCAAATAAAGGTCATGGAACTTGAGGGAACGTATCTTGCGTGGCTCGACATAAGAGATTTGGGAATTTCTTCGGCGGAAGCAGAGGAATTGCTCCTTGAAAAAGGCAAACTCATGCTTTCGTGCGGCACCGATTACGGACAGAAAGCCGGCGAAGGCTATCTGCGCATGAATCTTGCCTGTCCTCCGCAGTTGCTCGAGGAGGGTTTGAAAAGAATGAAAGCAACTTTTGCGAAATAAGAATACGCAAATATTTTACAAAACAATACACCCCCGGGAACAAAGCGTTCCCGGGGGTGTATTATATGCAATTCAGAGCGAATTCGGCATTATCAGTTACCCACGGCACGCACACACAAGCCACCGCAAGTGTTCAAATCCCTGACATAATAGGCCGGATCAGCAGCATACCATGAAATTTCTATGCCGTATGCCGCGGGCCAGTACTTATAACAAAGATTGCCGGTCCAATAAGCCAGAGAAATATCATGAACTTCAAATTCCTCGTTCCTGTCTTTCGAAAAATAACCCGGAGCACAGCCCGTGGGAAGAAATATCCTGTTGCCGTTCGGACCGGTAAGCATTAATCCCTTTTTGCCTTTATATGTAACGAGTGCCTTTTCGCATTTGTCCAAAAGTTCAGCCATTTCCTTTCGTGTGGGCATGCGGTATTTTCCGCCCATGTTCATTTTTGCCGCATCATTTGAGGTATTGCAGATGGGCGAATTGGGGAAATCAAAATCCGATTGGTATAATCCGGGATATTCATGTTCCTTGGGATTATAATATTTATAGTTGGCAATCGAAAAACTACTTTTCGAAGAAGCTTCGCCCCAGGCAAATAGCTTACCACGTTCCTCGGGCGAGCTTGCACCTACGTTGTGCGAAGCCCATTTTACGCTAAGTCCCAAATCAATAAGGTCGCCCGAAGTAGGAGGTCCCACTTCGGCGTTGCCGTTAATGACAACCTGTTTGATAATTCCCCCGGTTCCGTTGTAAAGTGTGGCTTTAAGTTTGTCGCTGTACTTTGAAGGAGTCCAGTCAATGCTTGCAATACCGTTTGAAGTGATTGCGTAATTCGCCGAAAGGGTTCCGTCGCCTTCGAAAATCACCAACTGCGGAAGAATAGAGGGCATCGGCTCGCCGTAAAGGAACTTGTCGTAAACCATAACCTGAACTTTATTAACGCTTCCAAGGTCAAATTCTTTTTCAGTGGGGTGAAGCACCTGCATTCCCGATGGCGACTTAAATATCTCGTAGTTCAAAAGGTTTGCAGCTGCTAAATTATAATGGTAAAGCTCGTGAGAAAAAATCATGGGGCTTAGACCAACTGCGCCGTCCACACCTGCGTTTAACGAAAGGCTATACGCGCTCCCGCCATTCTTACCTGACGAACCGTTAGCGAATTCTCCTACGTTATAACCGCCGCTTAGCGAAGCCGAATAGTAAGGTTTTATGTCGAAAGTGGCTGCTGCCACCTCGTAGAAGGTAAGAAAAATGCGCGGCCACAGAGATGCTTTTACTTCTATGCTTCCAATGTTTTTCACATTCGCATTATTTAGATCGTTAGTTACTTGTAAATAGTTTATTCTTTGTAATCCTTTCGACGATTGCGACCATGTGAGACCGTATTTGCCGCTTATTTTTGTATTTACGTCGAAATTTACGATTTGTTTCCCTGAAACTTTTCCGTTAACCCCGCACATCAAGTCCGCACTCATACTTACGACCACGGGAACGCCGCCAGGATAGAACACCAAGCGCACAGGTTTGAACATACTCTCCATAAGTTTGGTTTCTTGTTCTATGTTGGCGTTGGCGTGAATCTCTTCCTGAATCTTATTAATGATGTTTATGTCCCCATTAAGCACTGCTTCCATCGCAAGATCCCCGCTGCGGTATTGGCGATAGGCTTCTTCTTTCGTAGCTTTGAGAGTGCGCTCGCCAAAACTGAAATAAACATCCAAATTCAGGTCTGCGCTGAAACGGGATTCCTTTATTTCGATTTTAGATCCTAAAGCGTTATAAAGTTTCAGCCCGTAAGAGATAGGAGCTACCCAATCCCAGAGTTTGTCTGTCCATTTGCTGCCGCGCGTATACTTTTCAGACTTCAGAGAGTGGGTTTTGTTGTCTTCAAAGATTATTTTCTGCGGATAGTAAACGGTAACTCCCGTGGCTTTTGTTTCTTTTTGGTCGGCACCAGTGCTTAGATAGAAATTTGTATTGGCGAAGATATCGCACAATGCCCCTTGTATGCCTTTTATTTCCACATCTCCGCCCGAACGTTTCACACTGTTTACGATTGTTATGCAGCCGGCGGTGTCGGCTAATATGGAAAGAACGGAGCCTTTTTTGATTTTTTCCGTTTCAGAAGTGAGTTGCAGTGTAAATGTCTGGTCCTTGGAGTTATAGTTCTTCACTTTTGTCTTGTCCCAATCCACGGAAACATAGTTGGGATTGATTACTGCGGCTTTTTCTTCTTCGTTTTTCCAACCGCCCGAGACATCCGGGCTGTCTTTTGCGCAAGAAAAAAGCAGCGCACAGGTAAGAAATATGAACAGGAGACTCTTTTTCATAACGAAATGATTATTTGTAGGTGAAATATCAGGGTTGGGAAGTATATAAGTTGTTGCTGTTTTCGAGCACCGGTGTATTTATAAGTCGGAAAAGGGAAGCTTCGGCAACGTTTGCCTTCTTGGTTATAATTTTATTGCCGGTGAACGAAACTCCATTGGAATTTACTGCCGAGACAAGAGGAATGTTGTGGCGCAAATCGAATATGTTGTTTTTTACTACGAGTTGCGGAGTGCCTTTCTGGTTATAATCGTGCGAGGGACAGTTCACGGAAATGCCGCCCCATACAAGATTTCTGAAAATACAGTTCTCTATTGTGAGTTTCTGGGTTGGAGGACCTTCTATTCCGCCACTCAAAAGCGCAAGCTCAAATGCAAGCCCGTTGTCTTCTATTGTACAGTTCGTTACCTTGGTCGGTTGGTGGGTCAGAATGCCTCTCTGCAGTTGCGTTCCCAATGTACATCCTGTTATTACGGCTTCCTCGTCGCTTTGAAGGTAAAGGCAGGTTTTTGTGTCTGCTTCCGCAACGTTTTTGTCCAGTGTTACGATTCCCTCGCGGTAGTTCAGGGGCTCGTAGTCGGTAATGGTGCATTCCGCAAGCTGTTTGGAGGTTTCGGGATTGAACACCATTACTTTCTTGCCCTTTCCGAGATTTGTGTTGTCCCATAGAATGTCTTTGTGTTCTATTTTGAATTTGTTTGTCGCGAGTATTTCCTTTATTGCATCGCCCGACATTTTTATATGAATAGCATCGTCCATGGTGCGTTCTATGTGGCAATTTTCAATGCGTGGCTGATGTTCGTTGCCTTTCAGGTGCATTCCGTCGCTGCATCCCGCCACAATTCTGTTGTCTTTTGATATGATTGAACAGTTTCGCAGTATGTGGCGCGAGCAACCCTTCAGAACGAACGTCATGAGCGGTGCGGCGTATGACGTAATGTTTTCAAGAATAAGTCCGTTGCATTGCTGGGCGGCTATGTTGGCTGTGTTGGTATATATGAACTCTCCTTTTTCGGCGGCATCCTTTGTTTCGTTGTTCTGAATAAGTCTGCTTTCGGCATAGGGCAGTTTCATGCAGAAAAAGTCGCCCGGTTTCAGTTGCTCTTGCTTTCGCAAATCATATTTCACGCCGAATGTTCCGTTGCCCAAGTCTTCCACTTCTTTCACCCACGAATGTCCTTGAAAAAACTTGCGTGTTTTTCCGTTCGCTGTTATGCAGTCCACGATTTTTCCACCGTTTTTGTAAGGCTCTTTTCCTGCAACGGGGGCGGGATAACCGCTGTCAATCTTAAATTCAAGGTAATAATTGTAGGCATCTACCTTGCTAACTCTTCCCTGAGTGTAAGGAAGCGGCGAATAATCAATCTTGAAGTTGCGAATCACTATGTTTTTTGAACGGTAAACGGCAAATGCCCGCGAAGAAGGGTGAATGAGCAGTGTGCAACCGTTTCCTTCGACAACGAGATTGTTGGCGCGGTTTATGAGAACCCTTCCGTACAAATCTTTAGTGTGTTGTCCAATGCGGTAAACCTTTCCCGGCGCGAACACTACCTTGGCGGGGCGTTTTTGTTGTGATGCTTTAAGAAACAGACGGGTCAGTGCCGGCAAATCATCGGTTTTGCCGTTGCCTTTTACGCCGTATTTCGATACATTATAATATATGGTGTCGCTCTTTTCGGCTTTTGTCTGCACCGAAAGAATACAAAATGCAATCAATGCCCCAAGAAAATATTTCATTGCGTTTTGTTGATGTTGGATAAAAGAGATAAATGTATGGCAAAAATAGTAATTTTGCACCTCAAAACCAAATGTAATACAATGGACTTTAATTTGAAAGGACACGCCGCCATGTTCGGCGCAAATACTATGTGGGGATTAATGTCTCCTGTCTCTAAAATTATCATGGCAAGCGGTGCCGTAACTCCGTGGGTTGTTACCGACATGCGCATAGGCGGTGCCATGCTGTTGTTTTGGGTTGTTTCGTTTTTCCAAAAGCCCGAACACGTGGACCACAAGGACATGATAACGCTCTTTTTTGCTTCGCTTTTTGCCATAGTACTCAATCAGGGCAGCTTTATTTTCGGCGTGAGTCTCACATCGCCCGGCGAGGCTTCGATAATAACCACGAGCATGCCGTTGTGGGCAATGGTGCTTGCGGCATTCATTCTCAAAGAACCCATAACGGGCAAGAAAGTGCTCGGTATAGCTTTTGGTGCGGGCGGGGCACTGATGCTGATTCTAGGCAGTGCTCAGGGCGCAAACGTTTCGGCTTCGGGTGCGGCACATTCCCGTTGGGGAGATTTGCTCGTGCTGTTTGCCCAGCTTAGCTATGCCTTTTACATAGTGCGGTTCAAGGATTTTGTAAACAAATATTCATTGGTAACAATAATGAAATGGATGTTCACCTACGCATTTATATGTACTCTGCCGTTTTCAACCAATGACCTCATGAACACCCGGTGGAGCAGTCTCCCTGCAGCCGATGTGGCGGGACTGGGCATCGGTTGGGGGGGGGGGGCAATTCCTTTCTTCCATCTCCCAGAGGGTGGGGGGGAAAACACTTCCCCCCCCCCCGCGGGGGGGGGATAATAAAGTTCCACCCCCAGTGCGCTTTTTTGGTGTGTGGGCGGTGTGACGTACGATCTCTTCGTATCATCAATCACAT
>OBLF01000055.1_pt1 | contig 145449 bp, 120 predicted proteins | sample 1519231 | NCBI WGS metagenome assembly OBLF01 (sample SAMEA2602895, study PRJEB22501) | metagenome
GTTTTGCTAACGGGTAATACTTGAGCATTTCCACAAATCCATTCCATGTGTATGCTCGTCTACAACCTCTCCGATTCATACACTCTATGATTACTGAAACTTTATTTCTTTTCATCAAGCAAAATAACACCTTGCGCCGGATTTTTATCAATTGCACCAACTATCTCATGTGGAACATATGGCTCTTCAAGATATGCAAGGTCTTCGGCAGTTAATTTAATGTCAAATGCTCCAGCTGAATCATCCAGATACTGCGTTTTGGTTGCCCCAATAATAGGCGATAGAATTCCCTTTGCCCACTGCCATGCAATGGCTATCTGGGACATTTTGCAGTTATACTTTTCGGCAAGCTTCGCTACACGTTTAACTATCTGTATGTCTTCCGCTTCAGTCTTATCATATTTTCCCATGGCAACCCTATCCGTGGTTCCACGAAGAGACTCTGATTTCCACTGTGGTCTTGCCAGATGTCCGGCTGCAAGAGGGCTATACGGCATTAACGAAACTTTCATTTGCTTACAAATTGGTAGCAATTCTCTCTCATCCTCTCTGTAAAGCAAATTATAATGATTCTCCATCGCAGAAAATGGTGTCCATCCATTGTCTCTTGCGGCTAACTGCATATTATAAAACTGATATCCATACATGGCAGATGCACCAAGTGCCCTGACCTTTCCTGCTTTTACCAGATCGTGCAGTGCCTCCATAGTTTCTTCAATTGGTGTATCATAGTCAAATCTATGGATGATATATAAATCAAGATAGTCGGTTCCAAGACGTGACAGAGTTCCATCTATTTCCCTCATGATTGCCTGTCTTGATAAACGACCTTCATTAAAATATACCTTGGATGCAATCACAACCTGATTTCTCGCTACATTTTTCTTCAATGCTTTACCTAAATATTCCTCACTTGTTCCTGCTGAATATCCATTTGCTGTATCAAAAAAGTTATATCCCAAATCAAGTGCATGCTTGATAACATTCTCACTTTCAGCTTCATCCAACGTCCAGTCATGCATGGTTCCAGCTTTCCCAAAACTCATGCAGCCCACACATAATTTTGACACTTCTATATCTGTATTTCCGAGTTTACCGTATTCCATAGTGCTCTCCTTATCTTAATCCAGCGTACTCTTTCTCCGATACCGCCTCACACCACTCATTGGAACAATCCACTCCCGGCACCTCAATTGCCAGATGGGAAAACCATTCATCCGGAGCGGCCCCATGCCAGTGCTTTACATCTACCGGAATGTTAATACAGTCACCCGGTTTCATTTCTACCGCATCCCTGCCTTCTTCCTGATAAAACCCTCGGCCGGCTACACATACTAAGATCTGCCCGCCACCGCTTTTTGCATGATGAATATGCCAATTATTCCTGCATCCGGGTTCAAATGTCACGTTGAAAATGCCAACCTGAGAAGTGGAAATCGGTGCAAGAAAACTTCTGCCAGAAAAATACTGTGCAAAGCCATCATTTGGTGCACCAATTGGAAATACCATCTCTTTTGCATGCACCCGCATTGCTTCCTCTTCGTATGGTAAATCTCCTTCACCTGCCTCCCACACTTCCTTTGCAAGATTGAAAACAGCCCATGCTTTTGGCCATCCTGCATAAAATGCGACATGTGTGATTACTGCGGCAATCTCTTTTTGTGTTACACCATGATTTTTTGCATTTTGAAGATGATATTTTAAAGAAGAATCTGTAATTCCGGAAGCCATCAGAGCAACCACTGTGATGATACTTCTTGTTTTTACGTCGATGTCCTGGTTATTCCAGTTTTCGCCGAAAAGTACATCATCGTTAAAATGTGCAAATTCCGGTGCGAATTCACCAAGTGTATTTCTTCCTGCTGTCTGTACTATTTTTCCCATTTTCTGTATACCTCCATAGCACTGTTATTTATAAAGATTTTACCCACTCACTGATTTCCTGTTTTGTTCCACGGTTTAACAGGCTGCCTTCTGTGATAACCGCATCCGGTGCAGATGGCTGTAATTCCTTTACAGTATTACCGAATCCACTTCCACCGGATGTTGCAAAGAGCACAATCTTTTTGCCACTGAAATCATAGGCTTCCAAAAATGTATTGACAATTGTCGGAGCTACATACCACCAGATTGGGAATCCCAGAAGGATCTCGTCATAAGAACTCATATCCATCTTTTTCTTCATAATCTCCGGTCTGTATTTCTTATCACTCATTTCCACACTGCTGCGGGATTTTTTATTCATCCAGTCAAGATCAGCCTTTGTATATGGAACTTTTGGCTCAATCTCAAATAAATCCGCTTTTGCTTCCTCTGCAATCATTTCTGCTACTTTTTTTGTTGTCCCGCTTGCACTGAAAAATGCGACTAAATTTTTACTCATAATAAAAATCCCCTTTCTTTGCGAATTTTTCGTATAAAAATAGATGTATAAGATTTGAATTTCTCTTATACATCTATTTTATACCTGATATTTTTATTATGTCTAATGCTTATATTGAATTCCATTCTATGCCTGAAAAGCATTTATTTCTTCTATCATTTTACTGACCGCCAGAGAATATGGAATGTTTCGTCTCCAGGCAATCACAGTACTTGTTGTGATTTCAGGAGAAATTCTTCGCTGTACAAGAATATCCTCCCGCCAATACTTTGCAGCACCTTCGATGGATACCGGATAGCCCAGTCCATTTGCTGCCATAACTCCGGCATTCGTTCCAAGATTACTTGTAAAAGCAATCTGCAGTTTCGAAAAGTCTTTTCCAAACCAATTGGCAAGTTCACTTTGAACATTTACTCTTTCCGGCAGAATCAAGGGTTTTCTAATAAGATCTTCTTTTTTTATAAACTCTTTTTCTGCCAGCGGATCATCCGGCCGCATTCCGACACACCAGTGATCGCAATCTGTAATTCTGATATAATCCAGCCCTTCGGTGTCCACCGGCTCCATGAATAATGCAATATCTACAAGTCCTTTGTTCATCATCTCATACACTGCATCTGCTGTTGCAGTATGCAATACAATCTGAACCAGCGGATATTTTTCTTTATATGTTTTACATATCTCCGCCAATGTCTCCACCGCTGCAAATTCACCGCATCCAATGGTTATCGTGCCCTCTACAACCTCTTCTTTTCCTTTCAGTTCCTCAAGCGTCCTTTCCTCAAGATTAAGAATCTCCAAGGCACGCCTTTTTAATAAAATTCCTTCATCAGTGAGCGATATTTTCTTCCCGTTTCGAATAAATAATGTTATTCCCAGGTCCTCTTCAAATGCCGCCATTTGTCTGGATAGCGTTGGCTGGGTAATATGCAATTGTTCTGCTGCTTTTGTAAAGCTCTGTTCTTTTGCTACTGTCAAAAAATAGCGTAATAGTCTTAATTCCATATCTTTATATTCCTACAAATTTTCTTGTAACCATTCTATCATATTGCATCCCAGATATCATCTATATTTACATGCAATATCTGCACAAAATACCGTGGGTTATTTCCGGGTTATTTTCTAACCGCCTATGCCCTCCGGACCGTGATTTTACTGCCTTTTCCTTCAACTGCAACCACGCCTTTTTCTCCCATTGCTTTCAGCAACTGTGTTGTTTTCGATTTACCAAATGGGACATATGGTGCAATTTCACTTATGAGTTTCAACATTGTCTTACTTAAGAATTTGTAAATTACGTTTTCGTCTTCGGTTAAATCAGCATTCGTTTCAAATACTGGCAACACAATTTTTATAGTTTTTTCTGACACTTCAAAATCTGGTTTTATCATGCTCTCTGCATACAGTTGTTTTATTCGTGTAATTCCTGTTCCAAATATCTCTACAAATCCCAGTCTGTAAAATACATTTGCAAGCGTTCTATTTCTTAAAATAGAAAGTTTACCTGATATTTTCCAAATACAGAATCACCTGTGCAATGAATATCCTGAAGTACTCGCTTCACTTCATAATTGTTCCAGGTTTTCGCCTCCTCCAATTTCACATAACCAGACTGTTTTTCTTACTCTGTTTGTGATAAAATCACAGTAACTTCAGAAACTTTCCCATTGTTTTCTTTTTACCGGAGGATTTTTCAATGCAGGAAATACGTCATTTTTTTCAATCATTATTCAGTCTCACCCTTGATTTTCGTGTCCGGCTGTTTAATATCCTGGCTTTAGGAGGCACTGTGATCAGCCTGATCATGGCCCTTCTCAGTCTAGGAACCGGTTCCTGGGGAAATGTCCTGATCAACCTTGTGCTGGTCGCAGTCTCAGGAGGACTTTTTCTTTATTCCTATTACAGTGGGAAATATCAGCGATGTTATCTGATCACCATTGTCATAATTTTTCTGATTGTTTTTCCGGTGATGTTTTTTACCAGCGGCGGATATCATGGCGGTATGCCGGCCTTCTTCGTGTTTGCCATTATTTTTACCGTGCTGATGCTGGAAAAAAGACGGGCTCTGATCGTTTCTCTGCTGGAGATTGTCCTATATATAGGACTGTGTCTGGTCGCATACCATTTTCCGCACATTGTAACTCCTTTTGCCACGGAAGCAGACCGGCTGGCAGATATTCTTCTGGCATTTGTCTCTGTAAGTACTGTCTGCGGCATTGTTCTCTATTTTCATCTGAAGGAATACAACCAGCAGCAGCTCCTTCTGGAGGAACAGAACCGGCGGCTACGCTCCCTTGACAATGCCAAGTCTACCTTTCTGACCACCGTTGCCCACGAGATTAAAAATCCTCTGAGTTCCATCTCCCTCCACGCCCGCGACACATCCGAGCTCCTTGAGGAAGAACCTCTGGATTTCTCTCTTATGCAGGAAAATCTCCGTACCATTGAACAGTCGGTAATGCGGATCGACCGGGTCGTGCTGGATTTGATGGATACCGTTTCCATTGAGCAGGGACGGCTGGCCCTTTCCCTTGTACCATCAGATCTGGGAGCACTTTTACATTCTGTGCAAAAAGATTTCAGCAGTCATCCAAATTCCGGGAATAACCAGCTGGTCCTTACGATACAACCCGACCTCCCGGAAATCTCTGCAGACCCGGAACGGCTGATCCAGGTTATCACCAATCTGATCTCCAATGCAGAGCGTCACACGCAAAATGGAACCATCACCATTTCCCTTACAGGCGAACCGGGCTGGCAGACCATCTGCGTTTCCGACACCGGAACCGGCATGTCAGAAGAAATGCGAAAAAACGCGCTCAAGGGTTATGTTTCTGCAGATAAAGATTACTGGCGGCACGGCATAGGCCTCTATGTCTGTCATCAGATCATCACTGCCCACGGTGGCAAAATATGGCTGAAAAGCCAAGAAGGTGAGGGAACTCAGGTGTTCTTCTCACTTCCGGAGGAGGAGTCATAAATATATGAATGAAAAGAAATCGCTTATCCTTATGGTTGAGGATGAAGAACAGGTACTGAATACCAACTGCCGGATGCTGCGGCGCCGTGGCTACGAAGTCCGCACTGCGCAGACAGTCTCCGAAGTCTATCATCAGCTTGAAGAACAGCTGCCGGATCTTCTCATTCTGGACATTATGCTTCCGGACGGAAACGGCCTGGATATCTGCCGCCGCTTCCGCGAAAAAACCATGAACCCGGTTCTTTTTCTCACAGGAAAAAGTGATATCCGCGATAAGGTAGAAGGGCTTCAGCAGGGAGGCGACTATTATCTCACCAAGCCTTATAATTTCGACGAATTTCTGGCCGTGATCCAGATGCTTCTGGATCGCCAGAAAAGAATTGAAGAAAAAATAAAAGAAAAATATCAGGCTTCCCGCCAGATCACAATCGGAAGCCTGCGGCTGGATCTTTCGGACGGCCATGCATATCTCAATAATGCCGACACAGGTCTTACCCGTACCGAATTCTCCCTGCTGCGTCTCCTTGCCGAAAACCAGGAGAAGGTTTTTTCTGCAAAGGAACTCTATGAAGCAGTATGGGGCAGCTGTGCGGGAACAGATACCAGCACAGTACGGCGGCATATCTTTAATCTTCGTGTCAAGATCGGTGCCGAGGATACCGATGAATATGACATTGTCTCGGTTTATGGTAAGGGATATCTTTTTACCTGCCGGTAAATGTCTCTTTTTCTTCACATTTCTGAATATCAGGATCTGTCTGTTACAATATACTTAACAGACAAGTTCTTTTTATCAGGAGGTGCCTATGCATAAAAAAATCTTATTTCTTTTAACAGGCTTGATCGCTCTTTCCATATCTGCAGTCCCAGTCCTCGCTTCTGACCCTCCAACCGATGATGGTCAGTACATCTGGCAGGATGAAAACGGAGATTACTGGTACCGCAATGGTTCCGAGGATGAATATATCGGCGAAGGTAATTATGCCCCTGATCCTGATTCCGGTGAACTGATGGAAAGCAACGATGCCGGCTGGACCGAGCAGGACGGTTATTTTGAACCTCATTATTATTATGAGGATGGCAGTGTGTGGCTGGAGGATGCTACCGGAACCACTTATATTGGCTCCAGAGATAAATATTATATTGATGACTACGGTAATCTTCAGGAATATTCCGAACCAGAAGCTGATTCCTCCTCCGGGGATTCTCCAGAAGAATCCTCTGAATCAGAAAAGCGTGGCGAGCTTCACATGCGGGTTGGGTTCACTGCTGATGATATGATCAGAGAATCCATGCCCGAAAAAGAAGGTTATTTCGAGCAGCGTTCCGTAAATGAGGGAAAAAGTACTGCCTTTGTTTTAAAAGTAGCCAATTCTTCTCTGGAGGATTCTTCCCTGAAGGGTTTTCTGGCAGAATACTATCCGGTAAAGGGTGAGATCATCACTCAAAAGGATCTTACCTTTGAATCTTATCCTGCTACGAAATATCAATATTTAACCACAGTCAACGAAGAAGAAAAAAATGTAGATGCGCTTGTATGCCAGACTGACGATTATACATTTGGACTTTTTATCCTGACTCCGTCAGACACCTATGATAAAGCTGCTGAAAAGGAAGCTGCAGAGCTGATCAAATCCATAGATTTTGTTTACGCAGAGAATGTGGATATGGCCATGACGGATTACTTTCAGGTTCTTACTCCGGAGCGTTGGAAATATCTCTGCCGTTATGAAACGACCGAAACCGAAAATGGTGGATATAAACTGACTTATTACAATGAGGATGTTCCTGTGCTGACACTGGAAGCCAGATATTACGATGGTAAAGATCAGCCTCTGGACAGTGTATGGCAGGGCTATCTCGGCCGCATCGAGACAGTCGATGGCAAAAAATACGATCTTCTGTCCACCATCAGCCAGTACTCCGAGGATGCCTCTGACGAATGGAAGGAAATGTATGACACCTGTCTGGATACCATAAACGGAATCCGCATGATGGATGGCTGTTCCCTGACCGAAGGAAGCCATACCTGATTCCCCGGTCCCCTCTGCCGTTATTTTGCAGACCGGAAAATCTATAGCTGTATCTCAACCGCAAAAGACACATCATATTTACACAAAAGAAGCTGCAGAACTTAAGTCTTCATTGTTCTGCAGCTCCTTTGTATTATTCTGTCCATCATCCACATCATTGATTCCTGCAATAAAGGTTTCAATGAGCTACTCACTTAATTATATATTTTGTGGTGAAAACAGAGAAAATTTCTATTTCTTCTTTACGTGTTTATAAGTCTTTTACAAACTCCACTGCATTTTGGATATCTTTATCATCCGGATGTCCTTTTGCAATACCTCCAACTAGTTTAAACGGACCAAATGTATCGTATCCTTTGCATCCGAATTTACCCTCTACGCTGGCATGTTTTTTATCCAAAATCTGCTCTATGGATCTATAATTCGCACTTCCACCATAAGTGCAGATCAGGAAGACCTTTTTGTCATCTGGTAAATTCTTCTCAGCAAATTTTAATATCGACTGATGAAACTTTGAAAAATAGATTCCTGATGCAAACCCGATCATATCATAACTGCTCAGATCTGCATCTGACTGTTTTACTGCATCAATCAAATCGGCCTGACATCTTTCTGCTATGCTTTTTACTATTTTTTCTGTATTTCCATGATGTGCCGATGCATATACGATTGCTTTTCTCATATCTATACCCTTTCTATCCGCTCAACAATAGAATTATACCATCATTTGTCAGCTTGTAAATCTGTTTCATTACAGGCAATCAACTCAAAATGATTTCGATTTGTTTTTACAAAACCTTCTTTTTGTAACTTTGATATCTCTGTAGACATGGCTGCACGATCAATACAAAGATAATCTGCCAGGACGCTGGCCAGGTTACGTATCAGCTTCTGATGATGATCACATGCAGTTTGACAAGTAACCAGAAGCCTTTGGACATTTAAGAAAATAATCTCACAATCCTCATCTGCTGCCACACTGATATTCAGAACAGCTCCCAGGCTTGCCGCATATGGTTCTCCAAAAAAATCTCCGGCATGACATTTCGACAGAATATTCCGATGTCCCCAGAGGTCTTCCTGAATAACAAGAACACAGCCTGACGCCGCAAGCCCCATTAACTCGGTAGAATCTCCTGCTCTGAAAATAGATGAATCCCGTTCTTTTGAAATTACTGTTGCATTTACACAATGCAATATGGATAATATCTCGTTATCACTAAGACCTTTAAAAAATGGACTGTTTCTTAGAATAGGCAAATATTTCTCCAAAATCGTTCCTCCTGTTGGAAATCAAACATACAAGTTGTATTTATCATACTATAATTTTAGCAGAAACAAAAGTTAAATACTATTGACGGAGGATAAAATGATAAGAAAGATTATCAGGATTGATAAAGACAAATGTAACGGCTGCGGTGCCTGTGCAAGTGCCTGTCACGAAGGTGCCATTGATCCGCCGGGATCATATCTCCAGCTTCGAGCAGTATCACATCTCCAATGACCAGCTCCCTGGCTGGAATCTGAACAGCAGATCCATCACGCAGTACCTTTGCCTCCGGACCAGAAAGCTTCTTTAAACTCTGTAGGGATTGTTCCGCTTTTACCGTCTGTACTGTTCCCAAAATTGCATTGATCGTGATAACAATTACAATAACCGCCGCACTCTCGACATCTCCTAAAATACCCGATATGATCGCTGATGCAATCAGGATCAGAACCAGAAAATCCTTATACTGTTCCAAAAAAATCTGCAGGATATTTTTCTTCTTTCCTTCTGCAAGTTCATTCCATCCGCATTTTTCTCTGGAAGCTTTCACCTGTTCACTCGTAAGGCCTGATATATTGCCTTTCACTCGCTCAAATACTTCTTCTACTGTCTGTTGATAAATTTCTTTCATCACTTATGCCTCCTCTTTTCATAAATGTCTATTGGATTTTTATGCAATGAAAGATCTTTTCGATAAAAATGTATAAAAAAAGAAACCTTTATTGCATAACAAAAATGCAATAAAAGTCTCACTATTTTCTTGCGGCACCGGATGTTTCCACCGTACTGACGATACCACAAACGCACATTTTAAAAGCGTAGGTTACTCCCCTTTATTTGGTACAATCATATATCACTGTCAAGAAGTTCCTAAGCCTTGTAAATCAGACATTCTTCAAAAGAGTTCTTATATAATTATTTTTCTATGAATTATACGCATTTGCAGGTCTTTCCCACACAAAAAACAACTTTCATAACCCAAATCAGTATATCGTGGTTCATGTAATACAGGCACTTGTAGATCAATCATTGCCAGTGTTATTTCTATAACATCCTCATCCGTCCTTGTTTCAAGAATAATTTGTTTTGTTTCCATTCGTATTTTCATCTCTTTTCTGTAGACAAATTTTGAAAAGTTATCTGGACTTTATCTTATCAAAAAATAAGAGTCCGATTACCATTACCACGGGAAAGATCAGGCCGACCAACATGCCGCTCCTTATATTATCTCCCGCCATCTGAGTTACTCGTCCAACAATACCAGGACCGATGCTTCCTCCCAGATCTCCAGCCATGGCAAGAAGTGCAAACATTGCAGTACCACCTGCCGGAAACTTCTTAGATGAGATACTTAATGTACCCGGCCACATGATTCCAACAGAAAAGCCACACAGGATACATCCTGTAAGTCCTACTACAGGATTTGAAAAGAGTGATGCAAGAACATAACATACTACGCATAATACACCTGAACCAAGCATGAACTTTGACAGATCTACTTTTTCTCCGTATTTTCCATATAGTATTCTGCTGATTCCCATGGAGACAGCAAATAAACATGGCCCCAGAAGATCTCCCATTGTTTTGCTTAAGCCAAGCGCTGCTTCAGCATATGCAGAAGCCCATTGTGCCATAGATAATTCAGAAGCACCGGAACATACCATCAAAATAATAGCAATCCAGAATAATGGTGTTTTAAAAAGTGCTGATATACTCATTCCTTCGTTCTCATCTACAAGATATTCAACAGGACAGGTTGCAAAATTATAGATATTTACTGTCGGAATCAAGGCTAACAGAACTGCCAGCCATTTCCAGCTGTCGATTCCAAATACTGCAAAGAAAATTGTTGAAACAAGAATTGTTCCTACTGCTCCCCAGCAATAAAAAGAATGAAGCAAGCTCATAGTTGCTTCTTTATTATCAAATGGACATGCCTCAATGATCGGGCTGCAAAGCACTTCAATAAGCCCGCTGCCAATTGCATATATAATTACACTTATTATAATTCCTGCAAAAGGATTCGGGAGAATTCCCGGGAGAAAAGCAAGTCCTACAAGACCTATGGCTGAGCAGGCTTCTGAAGTTACAATACATATTCTGTACCCTATTTTATCAACAAATTTGGCACAAAATAAATCAACTATAAGCTGGGTAAAGAAAAAACAGGTGGAAATAAGTGCAATATTTCCAAGTGTAATATTGTATTCCGCATGAAACTTCAAATATAAAAGCGGTGCGAAATTAGCAGCGATTGCCTGTGTTATAAATCCAAGATAACAGGCCAATTTGGTTTTTTTATAATTCTTCATGTAAGATGCTCCTTGAATAATATTTGTTTGTATTATATAATATGTGGATACTAATTTCATTGTAATTTTTTCATATTTTATTGTAATATATCGTATTGTTCAATTATATGAGGTATTAATAGCCATGAGTTTTCAAAATCAATTCACCAAAACAACAACGGATGCCAACTTAATGGAAACCGTCCATCATGGAAGCGCCGAGTATCCTTTTCGCTACTATTATGAAAATATAGCTCTGTTTGATTTTAAGTGCATCGACTGGCACTGGCACAGTGAGCTGGAATTTATATATATCGAAAGCGGAAATGTGGTTTTTGATATTGGTACGGTTCACTTTGAACTTAATGAGGGTAACGGCATAATGATCAATTCCAAAATTCTCCATCGATTACAGTCCTCAAGCGATGCCATCATTCCCAATTTTCTGTTTCAGCCTTCATTTATTGCACCACAGGACAGTCTCATTTATAAAAAATATATCAATCCTGTAATTTCATCTTCTCTTGAATATCTCGTTTTTCAACCAGATATTCCCTGGCAGAAAAAAGCTCTTGAAATCATAAAAACAATAATTACAGTACAGGAAACAGAATTTAACCGTGAGATTATTGTATCTATGTCAGTTCAGCAACTCTGGATATTACTTTTAGAAAATCTGACTTTTGATCAATTTGAAAACATGGGCGCTGTAATTTCCAGAACACGGCTTCAGCTGATGATGCAATACGTTCATGCACATTATTCGGAAAATATAACACTTGAGGATATTGCCAGAACTGCAAATATCAGCAAGAGTACTGCCCTTCATCTTTTTCAGAATAACCTTAAACTGACACCGGTTAAGTATCTTATCAACTATCGCCTTACACAAGCAGCGCTTCTTCTAATAAATACAGAAGAAAAAATAGCCACAATCTCTAATAACACCGGATTTAATAACGTAGATCATTTTTGCCGAACTTTCAAAAAAACATATAAGATGACTCCTACTGACTATCGAAACCAAGAAAGAGCACCAGTTTCCTGATGCTCTTTCCTGCATTCTATATATGGATATTGCCCCTATAACTTCATCTTTTCGTACTCAAAAAAGATCCAGCATATTATCCAGATATATCTTTTCTCTGACATGAATCTGGTATTCTGGTCTTGTCATATAATACAGCAGGAATTCCAAAATCAGTGCACTTCCCAGCCCGCGTCCTTCAATCTTAAAATTAGAAAATCCCATTGGCAGATAAATATCTTTGATATCTGTCACACTAATAAATCCAGGATTTGCCATTGCTTTTGAAAAAAGATATCCCTCTCCGGAATCAGGTGCTGCACAAATATGTTCCTGACAATTTTCTCCCAGATTTTTCCGACTGACTGTTTCGTAACAGGCTTTTCTGTCCTTACATCCAAACCAGCAGCATTCATTACACAGGAATTCCACTTTTTCTTTTTGCTGTGTATTCATCTGATTTAACTGATCAAACTTTTTATTAAGACGAAAATCCGGTACTACATATCTGAATTCCTCTCTGTCTATTTCCTGTAAAAAATCACTGAAATTTGTCAGTACTTTTGTAGTTGATGAGACCAGATAAAGACCCGGATAGTTCTTTTGCAGATAATCTAAAAGCAGATCCGAATGGATGATCACACCATTTTGAGGTTTATTGTTTTTTTCCAACAACGCACAGAGTTCATTGCATTTCCGATCCTGCAAGTGTTCTTCCCGCAAAAGTGAATTACTGAATGTCAGTCAGGCGGATATCTGATATTCCTGCATCAGATCCAGTACTTTTTCCGCATCTGCCTCTCCAAAGGATGTACGGCCTCCGCCCCAGATACAGTCTGACGGAGCCCCGTATATTGAACCAATCTCACACCAGTCATAGAAATATTCTCTATGTTCCCGGAACAACGGCAGAAATACTCGGTACAGTTCATAAAACTCAAATAGCCCCGGAAGATGGTAATATGCTCGTTTTTTCATGCTAGATCTCCCGACTGTCTTCTGACTTTTCTATAGAAAACCAATGTCAGCACTGTAGCGGCAATCCAGCCAAATGGCCATGCCATCCAGATTCCAGTACTTCCATAATTTCTGCTGAACATCAATGCAAATAGAATTCTGATGATCAGATCCGGCACAGTTGCAGCAACAAAATATGTCATTGCACCGGCTCCTCTGATGATTCCATCTGTCATCAGTTTTACTACGATCATAAGATACCAGGGTGCGACTATCCGAAGGAACTCCATTCCTGCTGTGATCGCCGCTCCACTCTCTGCATTCAGGAACAATCCCATCATCTGTCTGCTGAAGCCAACATACAGAACAACAAATGGAACAGATGCAACTACTGAGAGTTTCAGACCAGTCCGAAATCCCAGCGGAATCCTTTCAGCTTTGCCAGCTCCGATATTCTGGGCAGTATAACTTGAAAGGCAGGATCCCAATGTCATAAAAATATTTATGGCAAAGGTATTCAGCTTAATAGCGCCTGAATAACCGGCAACAACTGCCGAGCCATAGCGATTGACAATATCCTGTACAAAAAGATTTCCGACACTTAGTACACTCTGCTGTAAAATACTTGGTACTGCAATTGCAAAAATCTGGGTAAAATATCCTCTGTCAAAAAATGGCTGCTTTTCTTCTCCTGCAAAAGATCTGAGTCTGGAAAACAGAGTGACCAATGCAAGCACTGCTGAGATTCCCTGTGCGATAAAAGTAGCCCATGCAACACCTGCAACACCCCAGTGAAACTGAGCCACAAATATCAGGTCAAGGATAATATTGCCGGCGGATGATCCCAGTAGAAAATACAATGGAGTTTTGGAATCGCCCAACGCAGTAAATACACCAGTACATACATTATAAAGCATCAGAAAAATCATACCGAATACATATATTTTGAGATACAAAATTCCATCTGCCATAATATTCTGTGGTGTATGTATCCATTCCATCATATTACTGCTGAAGAAATATCCCAAAACAGTGAGTACCGCCGCAAGTCCGAGTGAAGAGACAAAAGCTGTCGTTACTGCACGCTTTACTCCTTTTCTGTCACCTGCGCCAAATAATCTGGATACTACCACAGAAGCTCCCAGGTTCATTCCCACTGCAAATGCCATAAAAATAATTGTGATTGGATAAGAAGCACCTACAGCTGCAAGCGCATCCTCACCAGCGAATTTTCCTGCGATCATACTGTCCGCAATATTGTAGATCTGTTGAAACATCACGCTAAACATCATCGGAATCCAGAATCTCCACAATGTCCGGTCAGGATGCTCCTTTGTAAAATCTGTAATCATAATTTGTTATACTCCTGAATGATTCAGGTGTTCTCACCTCAATCTTATTTTCATCAGTATAACACTTTCCTCCGATGCACATCAATTATTATAACAGTAAAAAAACAGAGCATACGGATTTCTCCATATGCTCTGTGATCATCTGACTATTCCTTTTTCTTTTAACCACTTAACTGACTCTCTATAATCAGGAAGTACCTTCTCAACCTCTGCCCAAAATGCTTTGGAGTGATTCATTTCTTTTCTGTGACATAGCTCATGAACCACTACATAGTCAAGTATCTCTGCCAGTGCCAGCATCAGCAGGCAGTTAAAATTCAGATTCCCCTTGCTGCTGCAGCTTCCCCAGCGAGTCTTCTGATTTCGAATTGTTATCCTGCCATAATCAACGCCTACCTGCCTGGAAAAATATTCTACTCTTTGTGGAATGAGCTTAAGTGCCTGCTCTGCTAGAGTTTTGATCTCTTCAGACGTCAGTTTTTCAACATTTAATGCTTCATAATCAGCCTTGTTCTTCTTTATTATTTCAATATGCTTATATATCCAGGTTTCATTCTTTTCAACAATTCTGTCTATCTCTCTTTTTGAAGCATACCGTGGAGCTCTCACTGTTATACTTAAATCTGGATTCACCTGAATTGCTACTGTTTTTCTGTTTGATCTGATTAGTTTAAATTCCATAAAGCTATTAACATTCCACTGCGACTTTGATCACACCATCTCTCTTATTTTCGAACAGTTCATATGCCTCTTCGATTCTGTCTAGTGGATAGGTATGTGTGATCAGCGGTTCTGTATTGATCTTTCCCTCTGCGATCAGTTTCAGAATTTCTTCGCAATCACATCCATCCACACCACCTGTTTTAAAGGTAAGATTTTTGCCATACATATCCGGAAGCGGTAAAGTCTGCGCTTTATCGTAAAGAGCAACCACTGTCACGACCGCATTTGGTCTGGCACATTCCCACGCCAGTTTAAATGTTGATTCTGCTCCGGCAACTTCAAGTACTACATCTGCTCCACCATGCTCACTATTAGCTTTAACAAACTCCATACAATCTTCAGGTGAAACAGTAAGAATCTCCGGATAATGCTCATTAATAAACTGAATACGAATTTCGTCCTTTTCACATATAATGATCTTCGCTGGATTTTTCAGCATGACACTGAGCAAAGTACATATTCCTGTAGGACCTGCCCCAACGATCAGTACAGTATCTTCCTCTGTGATCTCGGAAATACGTGCTGCCCAATAGCCGGTGGCAAGAACATCTCCTACCAGTAAAGCCTGTCTGTCAGTGACACCATCCGGAATTCTATTCAATCCCTGATCTGCAAAAGGAACACGGACATATTCTGCCTGTCCCCCATCGATACGACAGCCAAGTGCCCAGCCGCCATTCTCGTCTGTACAATTGTTTACATAGCCTTTCTTGCAGAAGAAACATTCTCCGCAAAAGGTTTCTACATTTACAGTCACCCGGTCTCCAGGTTTTACATGAGTCACCTTAGAACCGACTGACTCAACAATACCTACCATCTCATGGCCAACGGTAATTCCCGGGACTGCACGCGGAACACTTCCGTGTTTAATATGCAGGTCACTTGAACAGATGCTCGCAAGTGTTACCTTTACAATGGCATCCCGCTCATGCAGGAGCACCGGTTTTGGTTTTTCCATTAATTTAAAATTCCCTTTTGAAACATATGTATAAGTCAGCATGATTTTCCTCCCCCATTTACCATAATTCAAGCTAGTAAAATATCCGGTATGGAACTCTCGATTCCTGATACCGGATATTTCTGATTCTATTTCGTATACACTTTTTTGCCTCTTGCGATTACCTCAACAAGCTGCAGGTCCTGATCCAGGATACAAAGATCCGCATCATAGCCCTCTTCAATCTTTCCTTTTCCCTTAAGGCGAAGGATTTCTGCCGGATTGGATGTTATCGTAGAAAGTGCAATCTCCAACGGGATATCCGCTTTAAACACACATTCTTTGACTTCTTTCAGAAGACAGCTGGACTGTCCAACTCCCATCCCAAGAAATTCTCCATCTTTACTGTACATAGGGAGACTGCCCTGTCCATCAGAAGAAATCGTCATCCTGTTTGGATTTACACCTGCTTCAAGCATACGCTTCATACCTTTGCACACACGTACCTCATCACAGATTGTCTCCCAGTAATCAATATCTTCATTTCCAGTAAAGTCAACTGCTCCACCCTTTAAAGCATACTCGATTGCCTTACAGAAGAGCATTTCATTGCGATTGACATGCGTTGGAAGAAGCTGTGAAGCTGGTATTTCTGTCTCATCGATAACACGCTCAATAAGATCCATGCATCTTGGGCTGTCACCGAGGTGAACATTTACAACACCTGCTTTTCCGGAAAGTACACCGCCAAGTCTGGTGTCTGCAACAACACGTGCAAATTCTTCAAATGTAGGCTGTGAAGAGCGATGATCTGAAATGGCAATCTCTCCGGTTCCGATGATTTCCTGAATCATCATAATATCTTTTGTTATACTGTCGGTCAATGTGTGAACCGGTATCTGATAGCTGCCTGTATAACAGTAAGCTGACATTCCCTGTTCGTTTAACCCTTTGATTTTTGCAACAAGTGAACACATATCACGTCCGATTCCATCTGTACCAAGACAGCCAACTACTGTAGTTACTCCGAATTTAGTGAGTCCCTCCAGCGTTGCTTCTGGGGTACGATTTGCGAATCCACCTTCGCCTCCACCACCAAGTACATGAACATGACTGTCAATAAAGCCTGGTGTCAGGATCAGGCTGCTGCCGTCAACCACTGTTGCATCAGCAAGAATTCCATCTGCTGATATTGTACCTGCATCTGCAATCTTTACAATCTTGTCATTGATCGTCAGTACATCTTTTTTACCAAGATGCTGAGGTGCATATACATCGATATTCTGAATTAACTTCATCATAAATTCACTCTCAATTTAAAAATGCCTGCTTAGAATCCAATACCTACAGCGATCAATACTGTTATAATAGCACCAATCATCAGTACACCAAGGAATTTCCACATAAATTTGATCCAGTTGGACCATTCGATCTTTGCAATAGCCAGAGAACCGATCAGACATCCGGATGTCGGAACGATCAGGTTTGTAAATGCATCACCGAGCTGGAATGCAACTACAGAAGTCTGGCGTGTAACACCTAACAGATCGGAAAGCGGAGCCATGATCGGCATTGTAATTGCAGCCTGTCCTGTTCCGGAAACAACAAAGAAGTTAAATACAGACTGGAACAGATACATAAGTACCGCTGCAACTGCACCTGAAACTCCTGAAAGTGCATTTGCAATATTATACATGATCGTGTTGATAACCGTTGGTGTAGTCGGATCAGAACCACCAAGAACCTGCATGATACCCTGAGCCATAGCAACAACAAGAGCTGCACCGATCAGATCTTTTGCACCATCTTTGAAGGAGCTGGCAATGTCGTTCATTCTCATATCATTCAGCTTAAAGATAACTCCGATCACACCAGAAACGATTCCCATGATAAAGAACTGTGTAGCAATTTCAGGCATGTAATAGCCTTTTGTCATAACGCCCCAGATTACCCAGATTACTGTAGCAACCAGTGTCAGAAGGACTAAAATATGGCCAATACCAAAAGAATGCCCTTCATCGATACCTGTTTTTTCGTTCTGATCACGGAAATACTGATCTGACTCATATGCAACAGATATTTTTGGATTTTTCTTTACTTTGGCTGCATAAAAAATAGTCATTCCACAACCAAGTGCTGTGAAAACAACCCACATCACCATACGGAAGCCTGCACCGGAAAATACATCGATACCAGCGATACCCTGTGCAATACCTACAGAAAATGGATTCATCCAGGATGAACCGAAACCAATCTGAGTTGCAACATATGTGACCAGGACTGCAATAACTGTGTCATATCCAACTGCAACAAACAGCGGACAAAGGATCATGGTAAATGGAAGTGCTTCCTCTCCCATTCCAAAAACAGCACCGCCAAGAGAAAACAGTACAAAGAGTACCGGTATCAGCAGTTTCTCTGCTCCTTTTGCTTTACGGATCAGTCCGATCAGACCAGCTTCGATCGCGCCGGTACGGATCATAATTCCAAATGCGCCACCAACGATCATAAGAAACGCAATGATCTCAATAGCAGAACTATTTACAATTCCATTGTACATGTAGTTAAAAAATCCTGTACCACCATCTCCACTGAAAAGTGCAACTCCTTCTGTTACAACCTTTCCTGCATCATCTCTGAGATACTGGAAACTACCGTCCTTGATTACAGTACGGGTTTTCTCAACACCATTCATCATATACGTAACGTCTTGTGTTTCATAGTATCCCTTCGGCACAAGGAATGTCATAACTGCCGCGATAACAACTACAAAAAAGATGATAATGTAGGTATCCGGCACCTGGAATCCCTTGTTAAATGACTTCAGGCCATCTCCCTTTTTTTTGCTCATACTCGAGTTTCCCTCCATTAAATTTAATATGCATTGATAGTTTACCATAGAATCATGGAAAAGTAACCAAAAATTTAATATACAAGTTATTTATTCTGAGCTTTATCAACAAATTGCCTTATGAAATCATCATATTCACAAGGTTTTCCCCAATAAAATCCCTGGCAATACTCTGGCTTAAGCTTTTTGATCTTTGCCCATTCTTCTTCATTTTCGACACCTTCAATACATATTTTCAATCCCAGTCTGTGAATCATCTCACAGAACTGCTTTAACAGATAGTACTCTTTCTCATCTGCGACAGCATTTGCAGTAAAGGTACGGTCGATTTTAATAATTTCAGGATTAAGCTCACTCAGATAGTGGAAATTGGAATAGCCCGTACCAAAATCATCCAACGCCAGTTTGATTTTCATTCTCTTTAATTCTTTAAGGAAATGCTGCGTATTTATATTATTCTCCAACAAAACGCTTTCTGTCAGTTCAATATTTACTGCCTCTGTTGATAGGCCAGATTTTTCTATTTCATCAACAAGATCCAGAATTACTTCTGACTTTGCTACCTGTACCTGTGATATATTAATATTGACTTTAAACTCTGGGATTACAGTTCTGATCTGTTTGCATTTTTCCATTGCTTCCTTCATCATCCATCGTCCCACTGGAATGATCAGACCGGTTTCTTCCAAAATTAGAATAAATTCTGCTGGTGATACCATTCCAAACTTTTTAGAAGAAAAACGCATCAAAGCCTCTGCACCACTAAGTTTTCCGTTCTCCGCCTTAAATACCGGCTGAAAGAATGCTACAAAACCCTGACACCCAATTCTTATGGATTCTCTCAGTTCCTGAGCAATCTCTCTCTTTCTAAGAAACAGAGCATAGTCTTTTTCATCAAAAGTATAACACCGGTTTCTTCCTCTCTTCTTGGCTTCATTCAGCGCAAAATCTGTCAATTTCATAACTTTTGAATACTCAATATTCTCTGAGCTATGTAATGACAAACTTCCCCCCGAAATTGTAAACAAAACTTCAAAATCATTCTCTTCAATAAATTCATCAATAGAATCCTTTATTTTTGTGAAGAGTTTATCTGCTTCTTTTTTGTCATCCGTTGTCACATCCAGAATCAGGAATTCATCTCCCATCAGTTTATATGCTCTTTGTTTTTCTGAAAGACACCCTGAAATACATGCTGCAGTTTCTCTCAATATAAAATCGCCATATTCCATTCCGGAATTATCATTGATCTCTTTAAAATAATCAATTCCGATTCGCAAAAGAAAACCCTTTTTCCAATTTGGAACCGGCTCATTTATATATTCCCGGAATCCCGCTTCTCCAAGTAGACCGCTTATATTATCAGCTTTCTGTTTTTCTCCGATCTCATTTACACAGCCGATCATATAAATAGGATTCATTTCATCGTCCCGCACCAGGTATCCCTTGCACCTGATCCAGACAGGCCTTTTTTTCAAATCCAGCCAACGATACTCCATACTGTGACTGCAGCGTTCTGTACTTAGCAAATCATTAAATTCATTTTTCAAACTTTCATAATCTGGTCCATAAACAAATTCTCTGTGATATTCCATTACTTTGTGAAAAGCATTTTTCGGGATACAGAATCTTTCCATTGCCTGTGGTGCAATATAATAAAAATCTGTTCGAAAATCCACAATATACGGATAGTTGTCTGAAGTTGGACTTATAAGATCTATCATCCTGCAAAGCTCATCCAATGTCATATTCTGATACTTTTTCTCATTGAAAATCACCTCGTCGATCATATCATCAGCAGGATGTTTTTCCATATAAGAAAGTGAAGTCTCCAACTCTGTTGTCTTAACGACTTTCTTTCTTCGTTTCTGGCGATATAGCATTGTATCACTTCGTCTTACAATATCTTTAAAGTCAATATCAGTATCAGGTGTATAATACGCATATCCAGCCGAAATACTCAAAGGATAAACAAAATCACGTGTTTTCTCTTTTAAAATCCGATTAAGTATAGATATGCAGCTCGGAATCTGATCCTTTTCCTCACTGTGATACACATATGCAAACTCATCGCCACCAATTCGAAAACAGTTTTTTTCATTTTTAAAGGCCTGACGAATGCATTGATAACACAGTTTCAGAGCTTCGTCCCCCTTCTCATGTCCATATGTATCATTGATTATCTTCAGATCATCCAGATCAAGCAATACAACACCAGTTGTCTTAAGCTCAATTTCCTGTTCATCCAGATATTTACTCATATTCTCATAGGCATTTCTGTTCATGGCTTCTGTCAGCATATCCATATTAGCCATTCTCTGCAGATATACCAGTTTCTGCTTTCGGACATACTGATCATAAAATCTGGATACCTGTATCCAGATCAATACTACGATAAATACCAACGTCCCCAATGGAAGAAATATCGATGTCTTTTTTAAATCCCTTATATAATACATGATAAGTTCCATCGCACCAAATATCATTATAATATATACTGGATATTTAAATTCACGAGCAGCTTCATTCTTAAGTTCAACTGCTTCATAATGGATTATTGCAAACGTATAAACTATCGTGATCATCATCAATGTATGAGTAACCGGCAGCAGTTTAAAGATATCTATAACCCCTGCACACTGGAGTATAATCTCCACTGCCATATTCACCATAAATAGGATTGAAAGATGCATCACACCTTTACTATATTTACTCCTGCAGATATCATAAAGCAGAAAAGTGAACGGTATTGGAAAAAGAAGTAATGAGAATAAATCTATATAATACAAAGTTCTTCCATCCGGAACCAGAAACTGCATAAATCCACACTGATCCAATGACCATATTGCAATCAGTAATGAAAAAATCCCCAGATTTAATAATATCTCATTTCTGGCATCTGATCTGACTCTCTTCTTTTTTCTCTTACAGGATAAAAATAACATCAGGCTGATAAGACCCGAAAACAAAATCCCACAACTAATAAGCAGTGTTCCAAAACTGTCTTTCAGGATCCTAAGTACACACTCTCCTCTTGTTCCGTAGGAAACCACAAGTTCATTTCCATAGTATCCTGGATATGTCGGAAGAATTTGTACTTCCAGTGTCTTACCATTACTATTCTCAGGAATATCTACTATGTGCCAGCACGAACCTGGTGATTTCATAAAAGCTGGTGCATCCTTTTCTCTTCCATATTGATAAATTTCTTTGCCATCCAGTAAAATTTCCACACAAGTATGCGTCGTTCTAAATAAAATCGCTCGTTGATTCTTAAACGCACCGGGCAGCACTATGCGTTCCGTCTTAATTTCACTTTCAAAACTTTGTAATGTCTCAAGGTGCACAGTTTCATTAAAACTCTGAGTTTCTCTGACTGTATCCTTAACATATATCCATCTGCAAAATATGATGGCAAATAAACCAAACGCAATCAATGTAATCCATAATCCATTTTGTGTTTTCATGGTGTCCTTCATTCTACTGTTCTACTTTCTTTGTCATCCTCATTCTTCATCTGTGCACGCGCCTTTTTTGCTATACCAGTACTGCTGTTCATGATACTCGCGCGGGTAATCTTATCATTCCCGAATTTTTTACGAATTTCATCCATTGTCGCGTCCAGCTTTCTGTAACATTCTTTCTTTTCATTATCTTCAAATAAAGACAGCTGCTCAAAACTCTCATCTGTCAAATTGGTAAGTGCCACTCCGATCAGACGCAGTGGTTCACCTTTCCAGGATTCTGTAAATAACTTTTGTGCATTTTTATATATTTCATCTGTCGTATCTGTAGCATTTGGAATAGTCATCTGATGTGATTTATCTCTGAAATCCAGAGTTCGGAAACTCACCGATATAGATGTACATTTTTCTCTTTTCGCCGCATTCGGGTTGCAACTATATCACACTGTTCAAGAAGAATTGGCAGCACCTGCTCTACTGAAACAATATCATCATTAAAAGTGGTTTCCACACTGAAGCCCTTAGCCTCCTCAGGCTGTGCTTTGACCGGTGAGTTATCAATCCCACAGGCATACTGATAAAGCTGGTGTCCGGCTTTGCTGCCCAGTAATCTCTGAATTTACTCTTTCACTGGAATGTGCCATATCTCCAATCGTGTGAATTCCAGCTTCTGTTAATCTCTTCTCAGATGCTTTGCCCAAAAATAATAAATCCCTTACAGGAAGCGGCCACATTTTGATCGGAATCTCGTCTGGAAAAAGAGTATGTACTTTATCTGGTTTTTCAAAATCCGAAGCCATTTTTGCCAGTAATTTGTTGGTAGATATTCCGATATTTACTGTAAATCCAAGTTCATTTCGGATCTTGTCTTTAATCTCAAAAGCAGTCTTTAAAGGATCCGGATATATCATGGAAGTCCCTGACATATCCAGAAACACCTCATCAATCGAAAAGGATTCCATCACCGGAGCATAGGATGCACAGATCTCCTTAAACGCCCTGGAGCATTTGATGTATAACTCAAAATCACTTTTCACGATTACAAGATTCGGGCATTTACGAAGTGCCATTGCCACTGGTTCGCCTGTCTGTATTCCAATTTTTTTTGCTGGTATTGACTTTGCCACAACGATTCCTGTACGTTTTTTCGGATCACCACCAATACAGGCTGGAATATACCTGAGATCCGGTAATCCCTCTTTTACTCTGCGTGCAGATTCCCATGAAAGGAATGCACTGTTTACATTTATATGAAAAATTAATCGATTCATATTTTCATAATATACTGAACTTATTCATCTGTAAATAAGCAAAAAAAGACAGAATATAGTTTTTCACTATATCTGTCCCAGACTGTAGACAAACTTGGTGTTGGGTGTTATGCCCAGCACCATTTTTCTTTTAAAACTTCTTTCCTTATGCTTTTGGTCTTATCTTACCACAAAATCATTTCGCCATCGTATTCTTCCATAGCCCGGATTCCCCAGATTGTCGCAAATCCTGCACCATGTGCCACATCAAACATTCCTCCAAGTTCATGTTCCATCATATGACTTGCCCAATCGCCGCCACCTACTTCGAGAATAAAATCCCCTCCATGCATTGTGATGCTTTTATTTAGTACAACGTTTTTACTTTATATTTATATAATACAATCTTTTTACTATTCGTCAAGATAGAACACAAAAAAACTACAGATTTTTTTCTATAACTTTTCCCGGTGAAATATAGAAAAAAGGATACAAGACAATTTGTCTCATATCCCATAAAACATTTCAAATTTCTTCAGCTCCTATATAAATCGTAAGTATTGTTTATAGTTTTATTATACAAGTGGATCAAAGGCATTTGAGGTTAATTTTTTATTCAATCAACTGAAAATATTAGTATTTTCTCTCGATCATTCTTCCCTTCAAACAAATCTTCTGTATTGATCTCATCGTAGAACATCAATTGTTCTTCGGTCATGAGACAGCCAAGGTATTCTTCTGACGGATAATAAAACATCAGTAAAATTTCTCTTGGTTTCTCATAATATGACTCATAAATTCCAGCAAGAACTTTGCGCAGGATCTCCACAGAAAACGGATTAAAAAAATAACATCTGTCCACTTCAGACGGGACTGTATATTTTTCTGCACTGGTCAGTTCAAACGAAACCTTCCTGCCTGATACAGCATGTTCTCGGTTTGCTTCGGCACTCTCAAAAATTCGCTCATCATACTCAACACCAATAGATCTGCATCGCGTCTGATAAGACAGATAAAAACATACTCGTCCCTTTCCTGTACCATAATCCAGAAGCACATTTTTCTTCGTTATCAAGCCATTGTTTGCCAGCCGCTCCAATACACAATACTGCGTCGGCTCATATGGATATCGATACTGATCCGAACGAGAATCGTCCCGTCCGGTGGTTTTGATCTTCAGCAATTTATCCCATTGTGTTTCATTTTGGTTCATAAAATCATTTCCAATCCTTCCATATATCCGGCTGATATCCGAGCGTAGACTGCTTTCCATTTCTGACCACCGGTGTCTTGATCACCTGCGGATTCTCAAGTACCTTTTCCAGTTTATCCTCATTGGCAATATATTTAATCAATGCAAGCATATCTTTGTCCTTGCATTCCCAGTTAATCATATTTTCAAGACCACCGTTTGCCTGTGCAACAGAAGTAAATTCACCCTTACTCATGCCTTTTTCTTTCATATCAATAAATTGAAATTTAATACCACGTTCTTTAAAAAATCGTTCTGCTTTCTTCGTATCGTTACATTTCTTTGTACCAAAAATCTGTATGTTCATCGTGTTCTCCTTTTCTATTTCGTTGTAAACATATCCAAAAAATTCACTGCTACATGTCCATACCAATTCCTGCTTTTCTCAATTTCTTTATTCCAAAAAACTCAAAATTCGTTCTACATATGCCTGCATCGTCTCGTCATCACTTCCAAATATTTCATGTTTACTTCCAGGCATATACATATATTCACATGAAGTCCGCCCTTTTCGCTGCAGTTTCTTCGCAAATTTTTGTATCGCCTGGACAGAAACAAACGCATCTTTCTCTGCCTGAAATAAAAGTACCGGTGCAGTAAGTTTTTTCCATCCATGATATCTCAGATACCAGCTCATTTTTATTGAAGCAAGAAGCCATCCATAAGAGGCTGCACTTGTCTGGATTTCTCTGGATTGCTTGCGGATCTCGTTATACCTGGTAAATCTTGCTTCTGAAACTGCAGCACTTGTCTCAAGAATTTCACTTCCGTCATAAGGTTTCTGACCGATCACATACCTTGCATTTCTTCCCGCCAGACATTCTACCTGTGCAATTGCAACAGTCACCGACCATGGCACATTTCCGGTAAGCGGCCGTATCATCGGCGAACTGAGTATGATCTTCTGAAAAAGCTCCGTCTCCCATGCAGCTGCGATCGTGCCAATCGCCCCGCCCATAGAATGTGCAAACAAAAACAACGGAAGCTCAGAATACTGCTCTTTTACTACATGACACACCTTCAGAAAATCTCGTACAAAACGTTTCCATGTATCAATATGTACCAGTGATGGATCCTCTGTCAGTCGATAACTCAAACCGTGACCCATATGTTCTGGCATGCACACATGGTATCCAGCCTTCAGAAAATAATATATCATTTCATCATATTTCTGTGCACCCTCCGTAAAACCATGACTTATGATAATAACCCCCTTTGGCCTGTCTGTCTCATAAAATTTCACATGAAGTTTGCCGTTTTTTTCTCTTCGTTCAGGCTCTTTTGCTCCTGTAATATAACATTCCCTGCAATGTGCATACAAATACGGCTCCACTTCATCTTTCATAATGTCCGCAAAGTTATCTTCCTGTATAATTTTCATTATCTCTGCCCACCAATAATTCCATTAATCTTTTTCTCATTATAAAATACCAGTATAATTCCGCCAATACAACAAAATACTGCTGCGCCAAAAGCAGCCACACGATACCCTGTTCCATCTCCTGCACCAATCGTAGACACAGCTGTAAAAATCAGCATAGAAAGACTCTGTCCAAGTTTGAACGCAAACGTTCTTGCTGCATAAAACATTCCTTCACGATTACTTCCGGTCCTAATCGAATCACTCTGTGCAATGTCAGCCACTACTGCCTGTGGAAGAATTCCGAAAATTGCCATAGGAAGTGCCGCCACAACTGTCAGGATCAGTCCCTGTACGGTTGCCGGAATAAAGATCATTTTTCCCATAAACCCTGTATAAAAATAAGCCAGACTGAATACGGCAAATGCAAAAAGAATCATCTTTTTCTTTCCAAGTTTTGGAGTGAGCTTATTTACAGGTACGTAAAATACCAGTGAAAGTGCAGTCATTCCAACAAAATATAATGTTGTCATTGTCTCTGGAAGTTTCAAAAGACTGGTAACAAAAAACGGCAGGCCCGTCTGAAACATCGTCAGTGCGATCCAGTAAAAAATATCCGAACCCACAAATTTACGGAACTCACCGTTTTTGAATGTAGCAACCAATGAACGAAACGCGGACTCTTTTGCCGGAACTGTATCCACATAATCTTTTTCACGAATGCAGAATACCGGTACCAACATACAGATAAAAGCTACCGTAGCCATCAATGTAAACGTCACACGAATTGCTCCAACTCTGCCAAATGCCGGAATAAATACACCCCAGATCATCGGTGCCAGATAAGCCACTGCTGTTCCTGCGATAAACGTAAATGAAATCACGGTAGAAATATTCAGTCTCTCCTGCTGCGTGTGTCCAAGCTCCGGAATCAGTGCATTATATGGCGTGCAATATGCAGTAATGGAAAGATAATATGCCAGGATCATTACCAATAGAAAAACTGCGTTGATCCAACTGTTTTTATTGACCGGTGACCAGAATACCAATACTGTAGAAAGCACCAGCGGCAAAGATGCCCATTTCAAAAAAGGAATTCTCCGGCCATTCTTTGATGTACATCTGTCAGACCAGGATGCAATCATAGGATCTGTAAATGCATCGAAAATTCTTCCAAACGCTGTAATTCCGCCAATGATCGTAAAAATCCCCAGAACTACCAGTCCCTGTGGAATAAACACCGTCTGTCCCTGACTGATTGCCGTTTTATCCGGCTGATAGAAATACACAAGCCAGTTGGATATGATTCCAGATAACATCGCCCATCCAAACTGTCCTGCTGCAAACTGCCATATTTTTGCTGTTGTTAACTTTTTCATGTTATACCTCCTGATACTATTTTTATCTTGCTACACATTGTAATTTTATCCCTTGATTCCCCCCAACAGCAGCTCCGTGACAATACGGAACTGCCGATTTCCTTCAACCGCCTGGTCTGAAGAGAGAATTTCTCCTCCCACCGCCAGTTTCTGCATCACTGCCAAGAGAGTATGCGTCAATGAAAAATACATCTCGTCTATTGAACAGGTAAAAAACAGACTTTCATCTGCCAGCCCTTTTTCCAGTGCATCTGTCACATACGGTTTCAGTCGTAAGATACCACTCTCATAATCTGTCAGCCGCTCTTCAGAAATCTGATATTTCTTTACAAAAACATCAAACTCCTGTAGAAATTTCAGAAATGCTTTTTCTTCCTGAAATATTCTTTCCAGAACATTCATGATTTTCTGAAGCTGCACATATCCTGTGTCAGTCTGCTCCAGTTCTGTCAGATATTTCTCCGCGACTTTCTGCCAGTAAAATTCAGCCGTCTCTATCACCAGTTCTATTTTCGTAGAAAAATACCGATATACCGTAGCAACACCTACCCCTGAACACTTCGCCACTTCCTCCATAGATGTATCTTCCACACATTTCTCCCAGAACAGTTGCATCGATGCCTGAATGATCTTTTCACGTCTCTGCTGTGCCTGACGTTCTCTCGTTGAAGGTACTTTTTCTGTTGTATCCATTTTTCTCACCACCTTCTTTTGAATGCTGATTTTGCTTTAAATATCATTTTTCATTTATGATAGTGATACTATCATTTTTATTTGTGCTATACAATAGTTTTTTATATTATTTTATATTTTTTGTGCATTTTGTATATAGTATAGAGATAAAAAGACACCTGTCAATCAAGACAGATGCCTCTCACACTAATATTCTATTATTTCCAGCTTTTCCACACATCCGGCTGATACCCCAGCGTAGACTGTTTTCCATTTCGAACTACAGGCGTTTTAATCACTTGCGGATTCTCAAGTACTTTTGTTAGTTTATCTTCATCCGCAATATATTTGATCAACGCAAGTGTATCTTTATCCTTGCCATTCCAGTTGACCATATTTTCAAGACCACCATTGACCTGTGCAACGGATGTAAACTCGCCCTTACTCATGCCTTTTTCTTTCATATCAATAAACTGATACTTAATGCCACGTTCCTTGAAGAAACGTTCCGCTTTCTTCGTATCATTACATTTCTTTGTACCAAAAATCTGTATGTTCATAGTCTCCTCCTGTCTTTTTTTAGATACTAATACGGAATTCTGAAATAATCCAAATATGCCTTATAACGATCCTGCGCAGTAAGACACGTATCCATCAAATATCCCTTTTCACGGTTCCATTCCTTCAAACCACGATAATAAAACATTTTTAAATCATCTTCGATGATAAACGGAACAATATTATGTTTCAGGCATTCCTTAAACATAAGCAATCTTCCAACCCGTCCATTTCCGTCCTGAAACGGATGTATACGCTCAAATTTTACATGGAAGTCTAAAATATCTTCAAAAGTTATTTCATTTTTACGGGCATACTCACCCAATAATACTTTCATCTTTGTAGAAACTTCTTCCGGAGATGCTGTAGCCATACCTCCTACTTCATTTGGAACCCTTTTATAATTTCCCACTGCAAACCAGTCTTTTCTCGAATCACTCGTTCCATTCTTCAAAATCAGATGTATATTTTTGATAAACTTCTCTGTCAAAGTTACCTTTGCATTGTCAATAATCAAGTCTATGCATCTGAAGTGATTTGCTGTTTCAATTATATCATCTACATTGAAAACTTCATTTTCCATACCAATCGTATTTGTCTCAAAAATATACCTGGTTTGATCATGAGTCAGCTTACTTCCTTCCATATGGTTGGAATTATATGTTAACTCAATCTGCGTTTTATGATAAATTCCTCCAGAATACTTTTTCGCTTTCTCTTCCTGTAAAATATCTAATAAAGTACGCGGCGATTTCACTCTCTTATTTGCTCTTTCCGGTTTTTTCGCATTCTCCGGAATGTTCCAGGTCTTTCCTGTAAGAAAAGCATCCGGTACACGTCCCTGGGCACAATAATTCCGCACACTTCGCTCTGAGATATTCCATTTTTTCGCTGTTTCCGCCACTGAAATATACTTCATATGCACACCTCTGATTCATAATTTAGTTGCATATAGTATATCATATTATCGGCAAAAATATTCAAATACATTCAATATATTTCGTGTTTTTGCCGTTTTATTATCTATAATCCTTTGATACATCCAGATAAACCCGCTTACCGTTGATATAATCTGCATAGGCAACTTCCGGATCTTTTCCACGAAACACCGTGCATAAACCACACATATCACAATCTGCAATGCATCTGAAAGTATTTTTTATATATTCTCTGCGTTCTTCTTCTGTAGAATTTTCTATTTCCGGTGGTCTCATAATTACACCTACTTCACGAGCCCTGTGTTGCTTCTGTATTCTTCATTAAGCTCACGCAGTTCTTTTTCTCCATTAATGTACGGTTCATAAAAAGCATCTACCGCTCCGCCGCCCAGATTGTCACAGCCATTACAGAAATCACATGCACCACCACACTGATTCAGGCCCTCCTGAACAATACGAATTCTCTCTTCTTTTGTTGTATCCTTAATCAGTATACTTTTTATTTCCATAATCATCATTTCCCTTCACTGTTTCAGCTTCATTATAAATAACGTTTAAATGCCCTTTTCATTTTTATACAAGTGTCCATTATGTAATCAAACTGCTCCGGCCATGTCGCTCTGTCATCCAAATCAACCGTTTTTTCAATCAAAATACGACTTGCTTTTCTTTCCGGCAATTCTTTCCATTCTAATTCCATTTCCATATTTTTCTCTATTTCATCTTTATGAGCAAACAAACTCTTAAACAATTCTTTGTCATCATTTATATACAGCTCAACATCAACCGCTTTTCTTTTCTGGATCTGCGACACAGCGATATGGCAGGCAGATGAACCGATGCTGAAATCCATCCAATGATCCGTTGTCGGTTTTCTTTTATTAAAAATCCTTGAAAAATTTGCATCAGTGAACTACTCGGCAACTGAGTTACCAGAGCATCTGAAATCTGGCGGGATACCGCCTTTTTTCAGGGTGCGTCCATAACACCAATACTGCTCGCCATTCGGCTATGCAGCTACTTTTATTATTTCTGGTGTTTTTAGTCCGGTTACGGACAGTTCCTTCTGTTTTCCGGATACGGAAAGATATTTCCGCAGGATATTAAACGAGCCAACTGCATCGGCGTTATATCTTACTCCATCAGTTATATATATACCCCGTTCTTTTCGATTTGATGCTTCTGCATATCTATTTGATACTTCTGGTGATAACGGACTGCACTGGCTGGTATAGCTTTCTTCTTGTTTTATCAATTGTATCCCATACAGTTTCAGCTTATATTCCAGCATGATATACAGCCTGTTATATGGCAGTCCGTGAAACTTCTGGTTGGTCTTATGTCCCATATCTTTCTCTTTACGGATGTTTCGGATGTCTCCCACAACCACACATCGGATATCTTCTTTTCTGCAGTATTCTGCGATCCATCTGGTTGTTTTATGAAGGTAATCCTTCACTGCATTCTGCTTTTTCCTGTAAAGTCTCCGAATATGTTTCGATGATTTTGGATATTTTATTCCTCTTTCCGACTGCTGTGCATACCATACGGACTGCACTCTGGCGATCTCTTTATGAAAATATCTTTCCAATGAAAGGTATTTTCTTCCCAGGATAAAAGTCCTGCCATTTCCGGAATCATAACAGGTCATCAGATTATGAAGTCCAAGATCAATAGATAAATAATGTCCATTCTGAGAATGCTGTTCCGGCTCTTCAATCTCATAAATGACAATAAGGTCGCACTTTCCGTTTTTTGGTGGATAGATCCGCAGCTGTTTTATACGATCCATGTTCCTGAAAATCTTATTTTCAAGATATAGAAATTTTTCATGGATCCCATAGGTTTCTTCCATATAGCTTTTCAGATCCTTTGGCAGAGACAGACGCAGCTGGTCTGAGCCTTTCTCATGCCGGATCCCCATCTGCATGTATGTGACCGGTATATTGTCCTGTTTAAAACGGGGCGGATTTGATTTTTTGATCCCTCCGTTCTTTTTTAGGACATAAAAAGATTTCCATGCCTTGTCCAGCTGCTTGCAGGTCTCCTGCGCTGTCTGTGATGGCAGCTGTCTGTACCACAGATCTCCTTTATGTGCTTTTTTCTGATAATACCAGTCAGGATACTTTTCCAGTCCCAGTTCTTTATAATGATGGCGTTCATAGTTGCAGACATTCCAGAGTTTGGAAGCCGCATAACACATATGCCCTATAATGTTGGAATATTCCGGACAGATCTTTAACGATGTTCTGTGTGACAGCAGCATTCCTCTCCCCTCCTTCAGACAGCTATGCAGATGGAGCTTTACACTCCACCCTGATTTAATACGATTTGCTCTGATGTTCAATATAACGGCGGATATTTTCTTCAGATACTGATCCGATTGTCTCCACATAATAGGAATGGTTCCACAGCTCTCCCTTCCATAGCTGGTTTCTTATTTCCGGAAAACGTTCGAATAATTTTCTGCCGGTGATCCCCTTCAGATACTTGACAATTGCTGTTATAGACAGCTTTGGTGGAGCTGATACAAAACAATGGACATGGTCACCTTCACCACATTCAAATAAATGAACGGCAAAGCCCTTGTCCTCAGCAATCTGCTGCACCAGTTCCTGAAGGTATTCCTCAATTTCTGGATTTAATATTTTCCGCCGGTATTTCACTGACCATACCATATGGTAGTTAATATTACACACACAAGTTCTATAATGTATTAGATTTTCTTTCATACATATAGTATAACATAACGAGTGAAAACGCACAATAAAAAATCGAACATATTTTCGATTAATTATATGCCAGTTACGGCATTAATATCAAAGGGTAAAGGGATTATTATATTATTTCAATGTGCAGATATGCACAATTCTACGCTTTCATCTCGGTAATTGAATTGCCGAGGATTCCCGCTTATCGTCCTAAAATACATAGTCTCACCCCTTCAAGAAAAGTCATCACGTTTTATAAGCTTTTATTCGCAATTTTCTCACGTTTTTCATTACTATCTTAACACAAAAATCACGTTTTATGTGCATTAAATTATTTAGACCTATATCCGCTTTCCTTACAACCACAATCAGACCAGGCAGAAAGCCGCCAGCATATAAACCAACACACGGACCAAACAAATCACGCTACTGGTGTTCCAAACAAATACTGGTAACACAAAAAGTTCCGGTAACCGATGTCTTTCCACCGTTTACCGGGACTTTTTATGGTTTCTTTTTAAGCTTCTTCCACGATTTTCACACCCCATGCAGGCATTTGGAGAGCGGTGCCATTTTCTACGGCGGTGTTTTCTAACAGCTCTATGCCATTTTTATAATCATAAGGCATTTCCAGTTCCATACCAGAATAATTCAAGAAATAACAAACAGTTTTTCCCAGATCATTCAAACCTTTTCGCACAATAATTGGGTAGTGGTATTCTGGGATTTCTACGTCTGCTTCCGGGAGCACGGCTTTATAAACGGACTTCAGGGTTTCCTCGTCTGTCATGCAGCCGATGTATACGGCCTGGCCTTTTCCGTAGTGGTTTCGGGTGATAGCGGCGTAATCTTTCCAATTATAGTGCTCGTAAGATGCCAGCACTTCTGCTCCTTCCGAAACCAGAAGCTCCATAAATACATTCGCAGCTGGGTGTGCATTGCCTTTCTGATCTGTTTTTTTCAGAATAACTTCCCCTGTTAAGCCCACATTTTTCGGGAAAGTGAACTGATCGTAATGGACTCCGAAGCAGTTGCTCAGAATATGCGGCTGCACCTCATGGCTTACCTTCACATTTTCATTTGCAAAAGCAGTTTTAAAGGATGCAATCAGGGTTCCGCCATTTTCCACATACTGATTTAACCGTATGAGAAGCTCATCAGGTGCCGCATAAAGGGCTGGTACTATAATTGCTTTATATTGATCCAGATTCTCGGACTCTGGCCAGATGAAATCGCATTCTACGTTCATGTGATACAGAGTATCGTACATCCAGCGCATAACGTCATTATAATAGATACTCTTAGCATCCGCGCCGGGGGCCTGTTCCTGGATTCGGAACCAGTTCAGAGCAGTAAGCGCTTCATTGCTGACCAGTACTGCCACTTCATTTTTCTTCTTCAGATTAACCAGATGTTTTCCAAGGCGGGCAAACTCGTTACCAATTATGCAGGCTTCCCTGTAAGTGGCATTTTCCTGGAAATCATGGCTGAGCAGGCCCTTCCAGTATGTCTCAAAAGAATTATGGATGGAATGCCAGTGCCAGTACATCACGCTGTTTGCGCCAGATGCCAGGTGACTGTATGCCTGTAATCTCAACTGTCCTTTATATGGCGTCCATCCAGGAAATCCCTGTGCTTCGGTTTCAATTACCAGATAGTTGTCCTGTTTCAGGGATCGGATCAGATCTCCGCCGAATGCAATTTCTGCGCCAGTGAGGTCATCCTGTGTAGGATGGTAAATATCGGTTCCTGCAATTGTCAGGCACTGGGACGCATGAAGATGGTTTACATAAGGCTGAATGCCATAGGAATATCCACGCCACTCAAAATCCAGATTATGGGTTACAAACTGATCTTCTCTGCGATATTCATTTACAATATCCGCCTGCCAGCTGAGGAATTTGTCAACCAGGGTTCTCTGGAATTTCTCAAATTCTGCGCCAAGGCTTCCATTGATCGTACCACGCACATCTGGAAAATCCTCCCATGCATTAATTCGATTGCTCCAATAATCCAGCCCGAATTCGTAATTCAGGGCATCCAGATCATCATGGAATTTTTCACGAATATATTTCACAAACTGCTCCTGCACGTTTTTTCCAGCAGTTCCGTAATATTTCGTCTCATTATCCAGCTGGAAGCCGATGACGCACTTTCTATGTGCTGTGCGCTTCATCAGTTCTCGGATTACACGCTCCGCATAGAACAGGTACACCGGATGGGTAATGTCCATGATCTGACGGGCACCGTAAATACCTCTTCCTCTTACTGTTTCAGCCAGTACATCCGGATGCGCCTTCACCATCCATGTAGGCACAGCATAGGTAGGCGTACCGATAATCACATTGATTCCTGCCTCTTCCATGGCATCCATTACTCTTTCCACATGGGAAAAATCAAATACTCCTGGCTGCGGCTCGCAGGTGCTCCAGGTAGACTCCGCAATTCGAACGGTATTGATTCCCGCTTTTTTCATCATTTCCACATCTTTGCCCAGGCGGTCATACGGCATATACTCATCATAATATGCTGCTCCGTAAAGAAGTTCTTTCATGTTCATCCTCCATTATTTTTTATGGCATTATATCTTAGCTTGTAACTTATCTCAAATATAGTATAATTATTACAAATAATCAATTTTGATTTCGTCTATACAAATAAACTCAGAAATGGAGTACCTGATATGAAAAATAATTTTTCTCCCAGTTCCAACACTGCCAGCCTTTTTTCCTGGTTTGTGCGGCACTGGAAACAGTTACTGGCGGCAATTGTAATACTAAGCGCGATTGCCTTTGCCTGCCATAAGCTTTATCTTTTTTATCCTTACCTGAATCTGCCCCATGTAACTGCTGCCGATCTGGACGCCCTTGATCTGGATGGTTACGACAAGGTGATGTTTGTGGCGCACCCAGATGATGATTTGCTCTGGGGTGGACGGCACTTGATTGAAGACGATTATCTGGTAGTGTGTATGACCCGTGGAAATGATCCGGTTCGAAGCGCAGAATTTAAATCCGTAATGGAAGCTACCGGGGACAAACATCTGATTCTTTCCTACCCGGACAAAATCGGAAAAGATCGCAGCAGCTGGAACTACTGGAAAAAAGATATGGAAGCAGATATTGCCACAGTCCTGAACTACAAAGACTGGAAACAGGTTGCCACTCACAATGCAGACGGTGAGTACGGCCATCATCACCACCAGATGACTCACCAGCTTGTAGCAGAAGCCTATAAAGAGACAGACTGCAATGCTGATTTCTATTCTTTTGGAACGTATTATGTAAACGACAAGGTTCCCTACGACCTTGAAGAAATGCCTAAAGATCTTTATATACAGAAGCGCAAGCTGGCAAAGCTCTATGTCAGTCAGCGGACTACCGTAAGGAAAATGTATCATATGCTGCCCTATGAGTACTGGCAGAAAGAAGATTTCTGATCTTATATAAAAAGCTGTGTCTATGCCAGAATTTATTTATCCTGGCATGAACACAGCCTTTATTATTTCTTATAATTTTTTTCGCAAAATGAATCTGCCCTTATTTATTTCTCAGCAGCCTCGCTCTTGGTTACAGTAACCTTATCCAGATGCCAGATATCATCTACATACTCCTGGATGGTTCTGTCAGAGGAGAATTTACCACTGCATGCAGTGTTCAGAAGCGCCATCTTCGCCCACTTCTTCTCATCCTTGTAAGCTGCCTCCACTCTCTTCTGAGCCTCAGCATAGGATCTGAAGTCTCCGAGAATGAAATACTGGTCTGCTCTGGAGCAGTTCTTAGTGTTCAGAAGAGAATCATAGATATCTCTGAACAGCTCTGTATCGCTGGAGAAGGTTCCATTGATCAGCTGCATCAGTACCTGACGGATCTCAGCATCTGTGTTGTAGATAAAGTCTGGATCGTATCCGCCATGGTTCTCATAGTTAATGATCTGGTCAGCGCTCATACCGAAGATGAATGCGTTCTCCTGACCAACTTCCTCAACGATCTCTACGTTTGCACCGTCCATGGTTCCAAGTGTAGGAGCACCGTTCAGCATGAACTTCATGTTACCTGTACCGGAAGCCTCTTTACTTGCAGTAGAAATCTGCTCGGAAACATCTGCTGCTGCAAAGATCATCTCAGCATTAGATACTCTGTAGTTCTCGATAAATACAACTTTGATCTTGCCGCCAATTGATAGATCGTTGTTTACAACATCCGCTACGCAGTTGATCAGTTTGATGATCTTTTTCGCACGCTCATATGCTGCAGAAGCTTTTGCACCAAAGATGAAGGTTCTTGGATAGAATTCCATCTCCGGATGTAATTTAATCTGGTTGTACAGATAAATTACATGAAGGATATTGAGAAGCTGTCTCTTATACTCATGAAGTCTCTTAACCTGTACATCGAAAATGGAATGAGGATCAACTTCAACACCATTGTGCTCCAGAATATATTTTGCAAGACGCTGTTTGTTCTGGAATTTAATATTCATAAACTCCTGAAGTGCTTTCTCATCATCAGCATATACCTTCAGCTTGCTGATCTGGGAAAGATCTGTGATCCAGTCTGGTCCAATATGGTCTGTGATCCATGCAGCAAGATTCTGGTTTCCGTGAAGAAGGAAACGTCTCTGAGTGATACCGTTGGTTTTGTTATTAAATTTCTCCGGCATCATCTCATAGAAATCTTTTAACTCCTGATTCTTCAGGATTTCTGTATGAAGTCTTGCAACACCATTTACAGAGAAGCCTGCAACGATTGCAAGGTGAGCCATCTTAACCTGTCCGTCATAGATGATTGCCATCTTTTTGATCTTCTCATAGTTTCCAGGATATCTGTTCTGTACTTCAATGATGAAACGACGGTTGATCTCTTCGATGATCTGATATACACGTGGAAGAAGTCTGGAAAACAGCTCGATCGGCCATTTCTCAAGAGCTTCAGCCATAATGGTATGGTTGGTGTAAGCAACACATTTGGTAGTTACAGCCCAGGCATCGTCCCAGCCAAGACCTTCCTGATCCATAAGAAGACGCATAAGCTCTGCAACTGCCATAGTCGGATGAGTATCGTTCATCTGGAATACGACTTTCTCGTGGAGCTTCTTAATATCATTATGTGTTTTCTTATATTTCTCGATTGCAGCCTGAATACTTGCAGATACGAAGAAGTACTGCTGTTTCAGACGAAGCTCTTTACCGGACATTTTATTGTCGTTCGGATAAAGAACGTTTACGATATCCTTTGCGAGGTTCTCCTGCTCAACGGCTTTCTTGTAATCACCTTTGTCAAAGGAATCAAATCCAAATTCTTCGATAGCAGCTGCATCCCAGATACGAAGTGTATTTACTACATTGTTCTCGTATCCAACGATTGGCATATCGTATGGGATAGCCTTTACTGCCTGGTATCCTTCATGGATGAATTTGTTCTGACCGGTTGCCTGGTCATATTCAACTCTTACATATCCACCAAAATGTACCTCTTTTGCATACTCAGGACGACGGAGCTCAAATGGATAGCCTTCCTCAAGCCATGCATCCGGTACTTCAACCTGGTATCCATCTCTGATTTCCTGTTTGAACATACCATAACGGTAACGGATTCCGCAGCCATATGCACTGTATCCAAGTGTTGCAAGGGAATCAAGGAAGCATGCTGCAAGTCTTCCAAGACCACCGTTTCCAAGAGCCGGATCCGGCTCCTGGTCTTCGATGCAGTTAATGTCAAGTCCAAGCTCCTCAAGAGCCTCCTTAACCTCGCCGTATGCACCAAGGTTAATCAGGTTGTTTCCAAGGGCACGTCCCATAAGAAACTCCATGGACATATAATATACGATCTTCGGATCCTGCTTTTCATAAGCGTTCTGTGTATCAAGCCAGTTATCGATGATCACATCCTTCACTGTGTAGCTTACTGCCTGGAAAAGCTGCTCCTGAGTTGCCTCTTCAAGCTTTCTGCGGTAAAGAAACTTAACGTTGTCTTTTACACTTTTCTTGAAGGTTTCTTTGTCAAACTGTTTGTCAATCATTTTGATCCTCCTGTTGTATGTTAAATCAAAGCTTTGTAACACCAAGAGTTACATGCTCTTTATTAATATTCCACTCTTTTACATAACCATCTGTCTCGCCATAAACGACTTCCTCAGCCAGAACTTCAGATTTGATCTCAGCCTCGTTTGCCTTCATGGTCTCGATAATCTTGTCATTATCTTTTACGGATACACGGATCTTATCCATAACCTCGAAGCCAGCCTCTTTACGCATGGTCTGTACTTTACTGATGATCTCGCGGACAAATCCCTCTTCGATCAGCTCAGGTGTCAGGTTGGTATCCAGAACAACTGCAGTCTCGCCTTCAGACTCTGTTACATAACCTTCTGTCTGTGCAGTCTCGATGAGCAGGTCTTCCTCTGTAAGCTCAACCTTATTTCCATCGATATCAAGTACAAGTACACCGTTTGTCTTCAGGTCGCTCATGGCCTTGCTGCCGTTGATTTCTGCAAGTGCTGTGCGGATTCCGCCAAGAAGCTTGCCATATTTCGGTCCCACTGTACGAAGCTGTGGCTTGAAGCTGTAGGAAATGAAGGATTCCACGTCATCTGCAAATTTCACTTCCTTTACATTCAGCTCGTCTGCAATAATGTCTGTGAAATATTTATCCATCACCTTCGGAGCTTTTACATACATGGTTCCGATTGGCTGACGGTTCTTGATGTTTGCTGTGTTACGGCATGCACGGCCAAGAACAACAACATCCAGAACTTCTTCCATGTTTTCTTCCAGATCCTTGTTGATCCACTCTTCCTTTACTTCCGGGAAGTCGCAGAGATGGATACTCTCAGGAGCTGTTTTGTCCAGAGATCTTACAAGATTCTGGTAAATATCCTCTGTCATGAACGGGATCATCGGAGCTGCAGCCTTGGCAACCGTTACCAGTGCTGTGTAAAGAGTCATGTACGCATTGATCTTATCCTGCTCCATGCCTTTTGCCCAGAAACGCTCACGGCAGCGTCTTACATACCAGTTACTCATCTCGTCTACAAAGCCCTGAAGTGCTCTTGCAGTCTCCGGAATCTTATAGTCGTTCAGATCCTCGTCAACAGTCTTTACAAGTGTATTCAGCTTGCTGAGGAGCCATTTGTCCATAACCGGAAGCTTGTCATAGTCAAGTGTATATTTGGTAGCATCGAAGTTATCAATATTTGCATAAAGTACAAAGAATGCATAGGTATTCCACAGAGTACCCATAAATTTACGCTGACCTTCCTGAACAGCCTTGCCATGGAAACGGTTCGGCAGCCATGGTGCACTGTTGATGTAGAAGTACCAGCGGATGGCATCTGCACCGTATGTCTGAAGTGCATCAAACGGATCAACTGCATTTCCCTTGGACTTACTCATCTTCTGGCCGTTCTCATCCTGAACATGTCCAAGAACGATAACATTCTTATATGGAGCCTGATTAAACAGAAGAGTAGACTCAGCAAGAAGGGAGTAGAACCATCCTCTTGTCTGGTCAACAGCCTCAGAAATAAAGTTTGCCGGGAACTGCTGTTTGAACAATTCCTGATTCTCAAATGGATAATGATGCTGTGCAAATGGCATTGCTCCTGAATCGAACCAGCAGTCAATAACCTCCGGTACACGGTGCATAGTGCCGCCGCACTCCGGACACTTCATGGTAAGCTCGTCAATGTATGGGCGGTGAAGCTCTACTGTCTTGGCGCGCTCGTCACCAGTTTTCTCATAGAGATCCTGACGGCTTCCAACAGATTCCATATGACCGCAGCTGCACTCCCAGATATTCAGTGGAGTTCCCCAGTAACGGTTACGGCTGATTCCCCAGTCCTGAACGTTCTCAAGCCAGTCGCCGAAACGTCCTTTACCGATGCTCTCCGGGATCCAGTTAATGGTGTTGTTATTGCGGATCAGGTCATCTTTAACAGCTGTCATTTTAATAAACCAGGATTCTCTTGCGTAGTAGATCAGTGGTGTATCGCAACGCCAGCAGTGTGGGTAATCATGCTCAAATTTCGGAGCATCGAACAGCTTGCCTTCTTTTTCAAGATCAGCCAGTACCATTGGGTCTGCTTTCTTAACAAATACACCGGCATATGGTGTCTCAGCAGTAAGATCACCCTTGCCATCTACAAACTGTACAAACGGAAGGTCATATTCACGTCCTACACGGCTGTCGTCTTCACCAAATGCAGGAGCGATATGAACGATACCGGTACCATCACTCATGGTAACATAGTTATCACATACGATATAATGCGCTTTCTTGCCCTTGGATGCTACATAGTCACCTGTGCATTTAAACAGAGGCTCATATTCCTTATATTCCAGATCTTTACCTTTGTAAGTTTCCAGAACCTCATATGCAGGCTCTTCTTCCTTTGCAAGCTTGCCAAGTACTTTGTCAAGAAGTGCTTCTGCCATATAGTAAGTGTATCCGTCTGCTGCTTTTACTTTACAGTAAGTCTCATCCGGATTTACACAAAGTGCAACGTTAGAAGGCAGTGTCCACGGTGTGGTGGTCCATGCCAGGAAATATGCGTCCTCTCCAACCACTTTGAAACGTGCGATCGCAGAACGCTCTTTTACTAATTTATAGCCCTGGGAAACCTCCTGGGATGAAAGCGGGGTTCCGCAGCGTGGACAGTAAGGAACGATCTTGAAGCCTTTGTATAAGAGACCTTTGTCCCAGATTTCTTTCAGTGCCCACCACTCAGACTCAATATAATTGTCCTCGTAGGTTACATATGGATGCTCCATGTCAGCCCAGAAACCAACTGTTGAGGAGAAATCCTCCCACATTCCTTTGTATTTCCAGACACTCTCTTTACACTGCTGGATGAACGGCTCCATACCGTATTCCTCGATCTGCTCTTTTCCATCCAGACCAAGCTTCTTCTCTACCTCAAGCTCTACCGGAAGACCATGGGTATCCCATCCAGCCTTACGCGGAACCATGTAACCCTTCATTGCGCGGTATCTTGGAATCATATCCTTGATAACACGTGTCAGCACATGGCCGATATGCGGCTTGCCGTTTGCTGTTGGCGGTCCGTCATAGAATGTGTAAGTCGGGCCTTCTTTACGGTTTTCCATACTTTTTTCGAAAATATGGTTTTCTTTCCAGAATTCTTCTACTTTTTTCTCGCGATCAACGAAATTCAGATTCGTGTCTACTTTCTGGTACAAAGCTTTTTCCTCCTTAAATTAATTGTTGCTGTCTGCACTGGCGGACAACTTGTTAGATGAAAGCCGATGCTGTATTGGACTTCCAGAGTACGCAGTCAAAACGCCAGAGGAGTTTCCTTATATAAGAAAAGCCTCCATCCCTGCAAAAGGACGAAGGCTGTCAGCACTCGTTATACCACCTGTTACAATGTACAGGCCCGCTGCCGCGACCGATACATGCTCCCTATAACGGGGGAATTCCGTTATCTCTTACTTGAAAGCTCCGAATATATGCTATGTTCATTCCTGCATCGGTAAAACACAAATATATTTCCAGCGGAATTCAGAGATAAAACTCCGGAGTGATCTTCGGCTGAGTCTACTTGCGGCGGGCTTGCACCGTCCCCGTCTCGCTGAAAAGATCCCTGGCTCTCGCCCCTCGTGACCTTAAACGTTCAAAATCAGCTTACTGTCTCCATCGCAGTCTTTACCTATGATGTTTTCTTGTCTATTATAAGGGGCATAATTTCTATATGTCAAGTGTTTTTCCGCTGAAAAAATGGAGAGAACAGGGGAAAATATTGCTGGATTTGTCTATTTTACGGGGTGATGGGAACAATTCACACTCTTTTAATAGTTTTAGGGAGGGAAAAGTGGTATAATCAAGTAATATCTTAGGGCATAACACAAAATATTGCGTAGCAACACGCAGAGTTTATGGTCTATATGCACTCATATTGAAGTGTTGCGCTACGAAAACAATACTTTATGAGGAATTCACAGTTCCACATGCGATTTTAAACAGTTTTACTAGCATTTATTTAAGAAAGGATTTTATATGAGCAGAAAAAAACTTCATATGAAAATAAAGCGGATTTTCTGCGGAGTTCTGGCAGCGGGAATGCTTCTGGGGCAGACTGGTGCAGTCTGGGCAGAGGCCACCGATACTCCTGCAAATGATACAGCAGCCAGTTCCCCTACTCCTACTCCGGATCCGCATACCGAATATTACGCACAGGAAGCTGACACGGATTCCATCCAGGGCTGGCCGGTGGGTCCTAAGATCGAGGCACAGGCTGCAGTTCTTATGGATTTAAATACAGAAGCGGTCCTGTATTCCAAGAATGCCGACACCCAGCTTTACCCCGCCAGCATTACCAAACTTCTCACTTGTCTTCTCGGCTGTGAGAATCTGGATATAAACGCACAGCTCACCCTTTCCCAGCAGGCAGCTTACGGAATTGAAGCTGGAAGCTCCACCATTTACGGTGACGCCGGGGAGGTTTTCACTGTGGAACAGTGTCTAATGGCACTAATGCTGGAATCTGCCAACGAAATGGCACTTGGCATTGGCGAAGAAGTTTCCGGTTCTGTAAAGAAATTTGTAGAGCTGATGAACACCAGAGCCGCACAGCTTGGATGTAAAAATACCCATTTTAATAATCCAAACGGTCTTCCTGATCCGACTCACGTTACCACGGCAAGCGATATGGCAAAGATTGCCAAGGCAGCATGGCAGAATCCTCTTTGCAGGAAATTTTTCACCACAGACCTGTATAATATTCCGCCGACTAATATTTTCAACGAAACCCGTTACCTCCTGAACCATCACAAGATGATGGCAGGCAGGGATTACGCCTACGATGGTGTCCTTGGTGGAAAAACAGGCTACACAGATGCCGCCGGTGCTACCTTGATCACCTACGCCAAACGTGGGAATATGACGCTGGTTGCCGTTGTCCTGAATTCCGTAAACGGTGCATGGGCAGATACCAAGAGCCTTCTGGATTACGGTTTTGACAATTTCGAAGTCCAGAAGGTCAAAGTCAGCAAGAATCCTGTTCCGAAGAAAAATCTTCCAAGCGAACAGTACCTGCTGAACAATTGCGGAAATACCTATCCATTCTACTATACCAGGAATGTATATGTAACTGTCCCCACTGGCACTGACCTTAGCACTCTTACTAAGAAACAGGCAATCCTTTCCAATGCGGTTGGACCATTAAGATTAAAGAGCAAATATTACTTTAACGGGCAGATGGTTGGATGGGGAATGCAGTATGAGCGGTCGATTCTGACGAATCTGCTGACAATACCAACTTTATAAAATAAAATGTAATGAAAAAGGACTGCGCGACGGCAGTCCTTTTTCATTAGCTATTATATGTTTTTATCTCTCTTCATCATAGTGTACAAATGCATCTACCTTCGGCTGTGATCCACAGCCTGGGACAAACTCATTTGTAAGGAATTCTGTTGTCATAAATTCTCTTTCTTTGACACCAGTTGTAAAAGCTCCCATACAGATAATATTTGCATCATTGCTCAACCGAGCACGCTGTGCTGAATAATAATCTGTTACCAACGCAGCATATGCACCTTTAACCTTATTTGCCGCAATAGACATACCAATTCCAGTTCCACAGATCAGGATTCCCCTGTCAAACTTTTCAGCAGCCACAGCTTCCGCAACTTTAAATGCAACATTGGCATAAATTGGATCTTCACTTCCGTAGTCAGTTACTTCTCCATAGCCTTTACTCTCAATAAATTTAATCAGCTCTTCTTTTTCTTTCTGTGCATTCGGGTCACAGCCAATTACAATTTTCATAATATCCTCCTTACAGTACCGTAAGCCCCTCTTTATTCTGGAATAAGTGCTCCATCAAGGAATGCCATAATTCTAACCGGGCAAGCCTCAATACCATGGATTTTAAGCGGCTCAATTGTAACAAATGCTCTCTTTCCTACTTTATCAAGATTAGTCAGAGATTCTACCATTGCAACATTGTGTTCAAATACATAGTTGTGGTTCGGCTGATCATCAATTCCATCTGCATTTTTATGATTGAAATTCTCCAGAGAAGTTGCATCTGTACCGATTGCTTTAATTTTCTTCTCGTCTACCAGCCATTTAATAGCATCCATTTCTACATATGGATATGGCTCCCAGTCATTTGTTCTCCACTTAGCATCAAGTCCTGTATGAAGGAATACCATATCACCTTCCTGGATATGTTTTCCTCTTTCTTTAAACTCTTCCAGAGTCATTGCATCTCCAGCTTTTTTATCTGTAAAATCAATAATTGATGCATTTCCAATCAGATTCTCAATTGGATAATTCTGTGCCTGAAGTCCGTCTTTTCTATGATGGTACGGAAACTCAACATGAGTTCCGCAATGTGTCCAGAAAAATACTTCTCCGGAAATATACCAGCTTCCTTCTGGATGTGGCTCTCCACGCTCACCCATAACAGAAACATCATAGGTCTGTGCCATTAAACGGAAGTGCTCCTCTTTTGTGTGATCCGGATCAAATGGTGCCGCCTCTGGTGAGTGATCGAATGGTTTTACATCTGCAGTTGGTGCAGACGGAATCATATCATGGCTTAACTCGATTACTTTTGAAAAATCAACCTTCATTGTGTGGCCTCCTGTTTATAAATATTTTTTATTTTTAGCTTCTGTAAAATGAATTAAATTGTAAAAAACTTTATGCTGCATTTAATCTCTTAGATTTTACACAATCGACAGCAATTGCAATAAGAATGATTGCACCTGTAATAACCTGCTCCCAGTATGCTGAGATAGCCAGGATCGTAATTGCATTCTGAACAACTCCCATAAAACATCCGCCAATAAGAGCTCCAAGAATACTTCCACGTCCGCCAGAAAGAGAGGTTCCTCCAATTGCAGCTGCTGTAACAGATGGCATAACCCAGTCAGAACCAACTGTCGGCTGTGCTGTACCAAGTCTGCAAGTGATCAAAATTCCTCCGATGGATGCCATAACTGCTGAAATTCCATATACATTAATCGTAACATTATCTGTTTTAATACCTGCAATACGGGCAGCTTCTTCATTTCCACCAACTGCATATACATTTCTTCCAAATGGTGTGTATCGCATTACATATGCCAGCACGATACAGAACACAATCATTGCAATTGTCGGAAATGGAATGACTCCAAACAGCATTCCACGTCCAAGCTGAACAGCGCTCTCAGGAATGTCCAGAATAGGATGTCCCTGAGTAATTACATAAATAATACCAGTAAAAATCTGTCCGGTTGCTAAAGTAACAATAAATGGAATCATTTTAATTTTTGTAATCAGGATTCCATTAAGACATCCACAGGCATATGCCAGAACTAAAATACATGGAATAACAATTACTGGTGAGATTCCTGCATTTACCATAAACCATGCGGATAAAATACCAGACATACCTGCCATACCAGCAACGGAAAGGTCAATTCCTCCCGTAAGCAGTACAAGTGTCTGTCCAAATGCAACAATCGTCGTCCATGAAATGGTTCTGATTAATGTAGATACGTTAAAGGATGAATAGAATGCCGGTCTCGCAATACACAAAGCGATGCAGATTACAACCAGAACAACCAGCATCATATATTCTGTAGGCAAATTTAAAATACTGAATTTCTTTTTATTATTCATTTTTTCCTCCATCCCCCAGGGCTATTTCGAGAATATCCTGAGAAGTATTTATACTTTTCGCATCAAGAATTCCTTTTTGTTTTCCTTCATGCATAATCATAATCCTGTCGCAAAGAAGCATTAACTCTTCATGCTCTGATGAAACAACGATTACAGTAACCCCCGCCGCAGTCATCTGACGGATCAAATCGTAAATCTCAGCTTTTGCATTTACATCAATTCCTCTTGTAGGCTCATCCATAAAAATAATTTTTGCACCCTCTGCAAGCCAGCGCGCAAGAATAACTTTCTGCTGATTTCCTCCACTTAAAGATTTGATTGGAGTATCTACCGATGGAGTTTTTATCTGTATTCTTTCAATATAATCATTTGTGATTTTTTTCGCATTTGAGTAATCAATTTTTCCAGCTTTCATTATCTTTTTGTACATTGGAATAACCATATTCTCCTGTACTGATAAAATTGGAAAAATTCCATGTGCACGGCGTTCCTCCGGAAGATATCCCATACCCTGTTTTACCCCATCAGAAGGTGATGTGATCACCGTCTCTTTTCCATACAGGTAGAGTTTTCCATTTTCTGGTCTGGTTCTTCCGAATATTGCACTGATAAGTTCGGAACGACCAGCTCCAACAAGTCCGCCTATTCCAAATATTTCTCCTCTGTTCACAGAGAAATTAATATCTTCAAATTCTTTCGTCCTGGTAAAATGTTCAACTCGCAGCACCTCGTCTTTTTTCACTTCACGATTTACACGAGTCTGCTTTGCCATTTTTTTACCAGCCATTTTTTCAATCAAAGTTGCCTCATCTATACTGGACGTATCATCCACAGATACCATTTTTCCATCACGCATGACTGTAATACGGTCTGTAGTAGATAACAATTCATCCAGATGATGGGTAATGAAAACAATTGTTTTTCCTTCTTCTTTCAGTTTTTTCATCAATGCCAGCAGCGTTTTTACCTCGGCTGTAGTAAGAGACGCTGTGGGTTCATCAAATACAAGAATCTTGGCACCAGTAGCCAAAACACGGGAAAGCTGAACCAACTGCTGTTGAGCGGAACTAAGACGGCTTACAATTGTTGTGGGATTGATATCAAGGCCGATTGATTTCATCACCTTAACAGCCTCTTCGTTTGTCTTCTTCCAGTTGATCCTACCGCCAGTCTTAATTTCATTTCCAAGAAAAATATTCTCAGCTGCAGTTACAAATGGATTCAGATTCAGCTCCTGTGGAACCATACCAATTCCTAATTTGATGGCTTCTGTAGGGTTTCCGATTTTTACGCTTTGTCCTTCAACCAGAATTTCACCTTCATCAGCTTTGTAAATTCCCATAAGTACTTTCATCAAAGTACTTTTTCCGGCTCCATTTTCCCCTATAAGTCCGTGTATTTCTCCGGACAGGATCTCAACAGTCACATTATCCAAAGCTTTTACACCAGGAAATGTCTTAGTGATACCTTTCATTTGCAAAATATACTTGTCCATTTGTAATTACCTCTATTTTTTCCCAGACCCGATCGACTATAAGCAACCAGGTCTGGTTATTCAGATTCTACTTAAAACGAATACGTATATTAGTTCCAATCGTAGTCATCAACATTTTCCTGATATACAAATGCTGCTGGAATATCATCCTCAACCTTGTAAGGCTCATTTCCATCTGCGATCATGATCATGTTGTAAACACTGTTATATCCATAAGACGGAACGTCCTGTTTTAATGTGCAGTACATTGTACCATCTTTCAGATATCCTGCTGTTTCCTCATCCTCAGACATACCTACAACAAGTACATCGCCAGCTTTTCCAGCATCTTTGATTGCACGACAAGCACCAACTGGAGCTGCACCATTGCATCCGAATACACCTTTCAGATCTGGATATGTGGAAAGATAACCCTCTGTAATAGAAAGTGCATCCTCAACAGAGTCATTATCCGGCTGCTCATCTACAATCTCAATATTGGTATTCTCAGTGATATAATCTTTGAATCCGTTTACACGCTCAATATGGTTGGAAGCACTAAGGGTTCCGGAAAGGATTGCAACCTGACCTTCATTTCCAAGCTTGTCAGCCAGAACCTTTGCCATTTCGTAACCATCCTCATAATTTGTTGAATGTCCGCAATAGTATTTTCTGGATGAATCTGGAGCGTCAACATCGAATGTTTCAACATTAATTCCTGCTGCAACGATCTCATCTACAACAGATGTTTCTGCTGAAGGGTCAATGATTGCTACAGACATTCCATCTGGCTGTGTAGCTGCATTTGCTTCCATTTTTGCAGTCTGGTCTGTTACAACAGCATCTGCCGGAGCATCCCATACATAATTAACTTTAACGCCTTTTTCCTCAAGTTCTGCAACGGCTTCGTCAATACCAGTTTTTACGCCTTCGTACCAGGTATGAACAACCTTCGGGATGAATACGAGATTGTACTCGTCTTTTGCAGGAGTATACTCGCTGTAATTACGATCTTCTTCTGCATCAGCTGCGTATACGCTTACTCCCATTGAACCCATTGCTACTACAGATGCTAACAGTACTCCCAATACTTTTTTGTTCATTGCTTTTTCCTCCTAAATGTTTTTTGTTTTGTATACTAAATCTTTCTCAAAGATTTGTATCGTTTAATATGTTTGCTCTGATACTCATTGTATCTTTTAAGTTTTCATAAAGTGCTTTATACACCTTGAAATATTCATTATAAGCGTTGTGCTTTTTCATATCGGGCATCACCGCTTCATTAAATTCAATCCATTCACTGATCTGAGTAAAATCTATTGACTCTTTCCCAGCTTTCGCTGCCATGAATGCATCTCCCAAAGGTGCCTCAACCGGATTGATTGGTGTTAGTACAGGAAGCCCCATTATGTCTGCAAGAATCTGTTTCCAAATCATAGAGCGGGAACCTCCGCCAACCAAAACAATCTTTTCGATTCTTTCATTGTCAAGATTCATAGAATCATTCATGTCTCTCAGTGAATAACCTACTGCCTCAAGAATTGCGTGATAAACATGCGTCTTTTTGTGTGCCAGCGTCATTCCGAAAAATACACCGGTTGCATTCTGATCCCAAATAGGTGAGCGTTCACCCATAAAATAGGGAAGAATAACAAGTCCATCACTTCCTGGTGGAATGTCAGCATCAATAATGCCTTTTTCTATCTCAGCATACTCAGCAGCTCCATCTCCACCGCAGAAATTATTTACAAACCAGCGTGGCAATGCACCTGCTGTTGATGCCCCTGCATATGTATAACTGATATCTTCCGGATCAATCGCATATGGCATTGAAACGATCTGCGGATCCCCTGATAAGCCAGTATGAAGCACGCCCCAGTTTAAAGAAGTTCCAAGAACAGCTGCATTATCACCTGGCTTAACTGCATTTGCACTAAGCATAGAAGAAATACAGTCAATTGTTCCAGCACATAGCTCAACTTCATGTTTCAGACCGAGCTTCTTGGAAAATTCCTCATTGATCATTCCAACAATATCATATGGCTTACAAAATTCTGTAGGCATGGTTTCAAAAGGTATTCCAAGAAGCCCACACATTTCTTCACTCCAGCAGTGGTTTCGGTAATCATATATTCCACCAAAGTTTCCAGCTGAGCTGTAATCCACCATAAGCTTTCCAGTCATTCTGTAGACGATATAACTATTTGCCGGTAGAACCCATCTGAGTTTTTTCCAGTTCTCAGGTTCATTATTTTTCACCCACAGAAGCTTAATATATCCGAAATAAGAATCGATTCCATTATCGGTTACTTCTGCTATTTTGTCTGCCAGATTTTCCTGGGCCCAGGCACTTTCTTTCTCAGCCCTTCGATCCAGCCAGATTAGTGCCGGACGAATGGAATTCATATTTTCATCTAACATTGCACCGGTTCCTGCATACAATGCACTAATACAAATTCTTTCAATACAGGCTTCATCAATCTGTCCAATCACGGCTTTGATGGATTCCACAGCCCCATCCAGCCACACATCAGGTTCCTGCTCCGCCCAGTTGTTATGTTTTTGTATGAAAGTATATTTCTTTGAGCCTTCTGCCAGAACCTTGCCATTCTCATCTACTGCAACGGCTTTTGTGCTTGATGTTCCAACATCACATCCAATGTATATTTTCATGACCAGTCTCCTCTTAAGCTAAAGCCTCCATTGCTTTTTCATAATCTTCTTTAGAAGGAGTTTTTCCATGCCATACAACAACATTCTCCATAAACGGAACACCTTTTCCTTTTACTGTATGTGCAAGAATTACGGACGGTTTTCCTTTTGTTGCTCTCGCCTGATCCAGTGCATCCAGAATCTCATTGAAATCATGTCCATTAATTTCCTGAACATTCCATCCGAAAGCTTTCCATTTCGCAGCCAGGTCTCCCATATCTTTTACTTCTTTTGTAGGAGCATCATTCTGAAGACCATTCACATCAACAAATGCGCAAAGGTTATCCAGACCAAATCCGGCAGATGTAGCTGCTGATTCCCAAATCTGACCTTCATTAATCTCGCCATCACCCATCATACAATAAACTCTGCCTTTATATCCCTGGTATCTATTTCCAAGTGCCATTCCGGCAGCTACGGAAAGTCCGATTCCAAGAGATCCTCCTGCAATTTCTACTCCAGGAGTTTTCATACAAGGATGTCCCTGTAAAAGGCCATTGATTCTTCTATATGAATCAAAAAGTCTTTCTTTTGGAAAACAGCCCACATCAGCAAGATTAACATATAAGGCAGGAGCTGTATGTCCTTTTGATAAAACAAATCTGTCTCTGTTAGGATCATCCATGTTTTTACCTGAATAATTCATCTCACCATGAAACAGTGCTGTTAAAATATCGATTTCTGAAAGAGAGCCGCCCAGATGACCTGACTGAGCAGCGTAAATCATTTTTACAATATCCCTGCGAAGTTCTTTTGCTTTTGCTTCTAAAGCAGTCACATCTCTAGACATTTGCCTTTCCCTCCTTTATTGCAATTGCTTTCTTGGCTTCTTCTACAATATGCTGGGCTGTCAGACCATATTTTTCAAACAGATCATCCTGCAGACCAGATTCACCAAACCGGTCCTGAACACCAACGGTTCTTACAACTGCCGGACATTTTGCTGATGTTACCTGTGCCACTGCAGCACCAAGACCACCAATAACGGAATGATCTTCTACAGTAACCATCGCTTTTGTCTTCTTTGCATACTCAAGAATAACATTCTCAGCCAAAGGCTTAATGCAATATGCGTTAATTACAGCTGCGTTAATTCCTTCTTCCTTCAATTCCTCAGCAGCTTTCATTGCAACTTCTACCATCAGACCGCAGCCAACAAGTGTTACGTCACTGCCATCCTGAAGAATATCACATCCGCCAATCTGATCTACTTTTCCATCTTCGAAAATATCAGTTGCCTTATCTCTTCCAAGTCTCAGATAAGCAGGTCCATCATATGCCATCATTGCTGCGAAAGCAGCTTTCTCATCAGCAATGTCTGCTGCTACGAACACTTTAAAATTAGGAAGTGTTCTCATAATTGAGATATCTTCAAGGCACTGATGTGATGCTCCATCCTGGCCTACACAGAGACCTGAATGTGTTGCAACAATTTTTACATTCAGATTCGGATAGGCAATTGCCTGTCTGATCTGTTCATAGGGTTTCTCTGCAACAAACATCGAAAATCCTACAACTACCGGTTTAAGTCCTGTAGTAGCAAGTCCTGCTGCAGTTCCAATTAAATCGGTTTCGCTGATACCAACGTTGATCATTCTCTCTGGATATGTCTCTGCAAATTTGGTAAGACATAAGGCTCTGGCAGAATCTGCATTGAGAACCACTATTTTCTCATCCTGAGAAGCCTGATCCATAATTGCATCGATAAGATTAGTACGAAAAGATCTTTCCATATTCGCCTCACACTCCGTTTTTTATTTTTGATAATTGGAGTATAGCACATTGTATTTTGAGTTTCAATTGCTAATTTATATAATATTACGGCTTATTTTTTATGTGTATTGCACATTTATTGCAGTTTTAGTCTTGATTTATACTCCGTTTTATTTTATAATTTAGCGGAGCGACAATTAATAGAAATTCGCTTTACAAATGCAATACATCTATATAAAATAAAATTAATGTATGTAATTGGGAGGTCACTATGTCTGAAATTTCTGTAGCCGCAAATTCTTCTCTTAATATTTTTACTGCAATCCGGCTTTGGAAGCCATCTCTGTCCAAAACGGAAAATCGAATTGCAGATTACTTTTACAATCATCCACAGGAAGCAGCCAATCAATCTATGCTTAAAGTCGCAGAGATATGTCACTGTGGAGAGGGTTCTATTGATCGTTTTTGTAAAAAAATGGGATATTCCGGTTTTGCACAGGTTAAAGAAATGCTGGCGACTCAAAACGCAACTTCTGAAGCCCTTGTGCAGCAGGTTGATATTGAGCAACATGACTCTATAGAATCAATCAGCGAGCAAATATGTAATTTGTACACAAATACAATACAACTGACTATGGAGCTGAATTCTCCTTCTGTTTTCCAGGAGGCCACAAACAGAATCGTTTCTGCAAAACATATTTTCTTCTATGGAATCGGAGATGCAACCGTTCCCTGTTTATGCGCCAGCTACCGATTCCGGCGAATTGGGTTCAACTGCTATTTTGATTTTGACCCAGATATGCAATTAATCACGGCTTCGAATATTGCCAGTGATGATGTGGTAATCGCGATTTCTCACTCCGGTATGTCCAGAACTGTCAACGCCGCTGTAAAAGCTGCTCACGAGGCAGGAGCCTTTACCATTGGCATTACGCAGTCAGTAAAGTCCACAATGACCCAATATTGTAATTTAATATTTTACAATGCAACCTCTGATATCACCGTGGGTAAGGAAATTGTTGCACACCGTTTTTCAGAAAATGCGATAATCGAAATTTTATACGCAAGTGTAGTAAGCAAAATGCCAGAGACCGCAAATTACCATTTGCGGAAATCTGCAGAGATCCTGACAGCCAACAAAGAGCCTTCATTTTAATCAAATAATTTATGACACCTGTGACGCGACCCAAAAGACAAAAAAATCCTCTTTATTCTGTTTTGCACTTTGAATTTATGCAAATAGAGAATAAAGAGGATTTTAATTTTTGTACATATTATCTGTAGCACAGTGCCTTTTGCAAATATTCTTTCGTCTCTTTATTGGGAACAAAAACCATCCCATTGTCATATGTCAGCACTCCATACATCACCATTGCTGAATAAATTTCTTCTTTTATCTTTAGCTCCTGGGCGGTGACGGCGTATTCCTGGATTCCGGAGGGGTTTTTTCTATTAACCAAGCGTTAGTTTATTGGCTTGGCTGCTCTTCTTTTTTCAGGCGGCGTTTGGCCCTGTGGGCATCACGTTTCTGGCGGATCTCGTCGGCTTCTTCGTCGGTTACGTTAGTCAGTTTCTTGATTACATAGTACATGTTGTCTTCTGTCCGGCGGATCCGGATCTTGCCAAGGACAAAGCCATGTTCCTGGCAAAGGGACACGCTGTAGTAAACCTTGGAATTATTCATAAACCAGCGGATCTTGCGCTTAGCCGGGTTATGGCACAATGGGCATTTCGTGCTAGTTACTTCACGGTCCTTCATGGCTTTTTCCCGGGAATAAAATTCACGGGATACATATTTATCGTAAGCCGGGTAGGATACGTGGATCTCTTCCCGTTTACTCTTAGGGTTCTGGTATACGTCCAGGGATGAGTTAGGAAAAATATACTCGTCTTCTATTTTCTGGAGAATACATGCGGTGTAATAAGCATCTCCCAGAGCGCGGTGGAAGTCCATTTTCTTCTCTACGCCCATTTTATCTGTGGCAAATTCCAGGGCACGGCGCTCGTCGTTTTCCTCGTAGCGGATGGCAAATAATTTCTGCACATCATAATAGGTCACCGGACCTTTGATTCTGGAAAGCCTGCCATAGTATTTCATATTCCGCTGCAGCTCCATCACATCCTGATTTCCCCAGGTGAAGAAAATATATTCTTCTCCACACCAATCCAGAAACTCTGTAACTGCCTGTGGAAAAGGGGTTCCGTTCTGCAGATCTTTATAATTCATATGAATTACTTCATGGATACTGTCATGAATCCAGTTATACACCTGGGGCTTGACCAGACGCTGAAAGCTGTCCACAATTTCTTTCTTTTCATTCAGTTTTACTGCGCCGATTTCTATGATTTCAAAAGGCAGACGGCTGTTGGACCACCTTTTTCCCCCTGGGCTCTGGTTCCATTCCAGGTCAAATACAATGTAATTCATGGGTAAATTCCTTCTCTTAAAACGTTGTTACTGTTCACAACGCTTGCAACAACATTTTGTTTTTTTACAGTCAGCAATAATTCCAGACAAGTATAACAGACAGGTGAAATGATGTAAAGACATAAGAAAAAACCTGCCGGTGGGTAGCCGGCAGGAAATGAGGGGGTATGAAACACAATCTATGTAAATTAGAAAATCGTCTTTAGATGAAACACAATCTATATGAAAGAAGCTGTTCACAGTATTCAGTAATTATTTACGCCAGCCGCCGCTTCTATTTCACGGCTGGCGCACATATTTTATGTCAGTCTATATCAGTCCCAAAATCTATTTTACCAAAATCAACCTTCAATAGAAATAAACTTCTTCTCTTCTGGCACTTTCTTCTTCACTTCCTTCGGGAAGGTAACAACCAGAACACCGTTGTCATATTTTGCATGAATGTCCTCATGCTCCAACTCTTTTCCTACATAGAAACTTCTGGAGCACTGTCCGGTGTAACGTTCTCTGTGGACATATTTACCATGATTATCCTTCTCATCTTTATTCTCAGTTCTGGAAGCCTGGATGTTCAGGTAACCATCCTTCAGCTGAATCTTCACATCTTCTTTATGAAATCCCGGAAGGTCCATGCTCAGCTCGTAACTGCCATCCACATCCTTAATATCTGTCTTCATCAGTTCTGTGGTTCTGTAACCTCTGTTCGTCTCTCTTTCTACAGGTACTCTCATCCAATCATCAAATAAATCTTCTCCAAAAATACTAGGCATTAACATAATCCATTCCTCCTTATATTGTGAACACTTACGTGTTTAATTAACATTCTCAATGAAACTGGAAGATTTCTTTTTCTCTCTTCCTTTGTTCTGTATGTAATATAACACGTATTGTTAGCACTGTCAAGAGATGAGTGCTAATTCTTTTGTGAAGAATTTGTGTCCTTAAATTATGCCTTTTTCAGATAATTCAATTTGGATATTCCCCAACTGTGCATTATTTCTCAATGCGCCGGTTTCCAGCTTACCGCCTGCTGCCTTGCATCCACAAATCTCTTATAGATACCTTCCTGCTTCATTAGCTGCTCATGTGTTCCCTGCTGCACAATTTTTCCTTTGTCAACAACCACAATCTGATCCGCATGTCTGACTGTTTTTAATCTGTGGGCAATCATAATAATCGTTTTTTCCTTTGTAAGTGCATCTACTGCATCCTTCATGATTGCTCTGGCTATCGAAATACGCTGTTTCTCGCCACCGGAAAGTGTAGCTCCTCTCTCTCCGATCACTGTATTATATCCATCAGGAAGTTTGCTGATGAAATCGTGACAGCACGCTTTCTTTGCCGCTTCCACCACTTCCTCATGACTTGCATCCTGACGTCCGAATTTAATATTATTCTCAATGGTATCTGCAAACAAATACACAGACTGAAATACAAATGAAAAATTACGCATCAGACTGTTCATGCTGTAGTCTTTTACATTCACGCCTCCAAGTGTCACTTCCCCGGAATCCACATCCCAGAATCTGGCAATCAGATTGCAAAGTGTTGATTTTCCTCCACCAGATGGTCCATCGATCGCTGTCGTCGTTTTCTGTGGGATAGAGAGCGATATATCATCAATAATCTTACGTTTGTCATAAGAAAACGAAATGTTCGAAAGTCTGATATCATAATTTTCCGGCTGGATCTCTTTGCCGTCAATATCCATAGTGTCCAGCTCCAGTATTGCATTTGCTTTATCTACACATACACTTACCACATGTAAAAGGGATGAATAATTTTCTGCGCATTCCAGGCTGGAATAAAGCATAAAGTGCTGACCAGGTGATGAAATAATACAGATGACAAAATCAGAAACCGCAAATATTCCATTCGCCACATAATGCGCCCCAAACGGCAATACCGTAAGAAGTGTATAAGCTGTGACCACCATCATCAGTCCATGAAAGATCGAGCACCGTTTCATCCAGGAAATAAAGGAATCCGCATATGCCATAGCCGCCTTTGTAAATTTGGCATATTTCGTCATTCCCATTCTATTGTCTGATGTGTTTATTGTAACATCGTGTAATTAAAATTGGAGACAAAAAATACCAGGATAGTGCCCTTTCAGAGCTCACCTGGTATTTTATTTCCACAAAAGCTTTATATTCTCAACTCAGGAAGTTCTCAATGATCACATTTTCTGCCTCAGCCTCGGTCATGCCAAGAGTTCTCAGCTTCAAAAGCTGCTCATCGTTGATTCGACCGATTGCTGCCTCGTGAATGATCGCAGCATCCACATGTTTCGCCTGAATCTCTGGGATGGAGCCTACTTCGGCATGGTCCATAATAATGGAATCACACTGGATATGGGCATGGCATTTATTCTTTCCAACTGCCTTGGGATGGAAAACCTGGGAGGAATTTCCTTTTCCAACGGAACGGGAAATAATCTGTGCAGAAGAACCCGCTCCATTCATACAGACTTCAATATCAGACTCTGCTTTCTGCTCTCCGTCAGTCATCAGACGCTCCAGAACAAACAGCTTGGAATCTGCATCCATTGACACATTTGTAGTACGGATGGTGGAGTCAACCCCCTTGATCTGAACGGTATCCAAGGTGAACACAGAGTTCTCACCAAGTTCAATATTAGTCACCGGATTCAGCACTCTGCTGCCGGTTCCTTCGCCCTCACCGTAATGCTTTTCCTCGTAATGTACATTGGCATTCTTGCCCACATGGAAGGTGTGGATGCCATCGTGACGGCTGTCATTGCAGCCGCTGTTGTGGATTCCGCAGCCTGCCACAATGTCTACATCTGCACCATCTGCCACATAAAAATCATTGTAAACCAGGTCTGTCATTCCGGACACACTGACTACCACCGGGATAAAAACCTTCTCCCCTTTCGTCTCGCCATCAATGAAAATATCGATTCCCGGCTTGTCCTCTTTTTTCTTTATTTTGATATGTTCGCTGTCACCGTGACAGATGGAAATACCATTCTGACGGAGATTAAAAGCACCTTTCTGTGCAAAGCCTTCGCTGATCTTATCAAGCACACCCTGGGTTGTTTCTTCTACTTTAACCATCAACATTTTCCTCCTTCATTCAGACATTTCTGACATTTTTCCTGCTGAAATAAGGTTGGGAAAACGTCTTCTTTGGTACCATATTTCTTTACTTCACCGTCTTCAATTACCATGATCTTATCTGCCATATTGATGATTTTTTCCTGATGGGAAATCAGGATCAGGCACTCCTTTTTCTCACGATGAATCTCCTCAAAGCGCTTGATCAGCATGGAAAAGCTCCACAGGTCGATTCCTGCTTCAGGTTCATCGAAAATGCTTACTTTATGAGATTTCGCCAAAACTGTGGCAATCTCAATTCGCTTCATCTCACCGCCGGAAAGGGTTCCATCCAGCTGACGGTTCAGGTAATCTTCGGAACAAAGTCCTACAGCGGAGAGAAGGTCACAGCTCTCTTTTTCCGTTAAATTCTTTCCTGCTGCAAGAGATAACATTCTTGCCACGGTCATACCTTTAAAGCGGGGTGGCTGCTGAAATGCATAGCCAATTCCCGCATTTGCACGATGATCAATATCGTATCCTGTAATGTTCTCATCATCCAGATAAATTTCTCCGCTGTCTGCTTTCTCAATGCCAGCCAGTACCTTGGCCAGGGTGGATTTTCCACCTCCATTTGGTCCGGTGATTACCAGCATTTCTCCATCCTGAACATCAAAACTGATGTGATTTACCAGACAGCGCTTTTTCCCTTCTTCATTCACTTCAAAAGTCAGGTTCTTTACTTTCAGCATATTCGTACCTCTTCTGTTAATTTTACATTACTGCTCCAATTGTGCCCGAAATTCCAGAAAAAAATTGCTTTTGAGCAGTAACGATTTTATCTCTTCTTGGACTGTACTCCAAATAAAAAAAATTGTCAACTAGTATTGAATTTTCTCTTCTTCTGGTTTATAATCGACATATGTCGAAAACAAGGAGGTGACATATATGCCCAGACCGCCCAGATGCCGCAGAATCTGCCAGGCACCCCAATATGAATCTTTTTCTCCGGAAGAATGTCCCAGAGAGTCGGAAGCTGTCACTCTGACTCTGGATGAATATGAAGTCATCCGTCTGGTAGATCTGGAGAAGAAAACTCACGAGCAATGTGCTGCTCAGATGGATATTTCCCGGACAACTGTCACAGAAATTTATGAAACTGCCCGGGAAAAAATTGCCCGATGCATCGTCCTTGGACAGCGCCTTGTCATAGCCGGGGGAAATTACCGGCTCTGCGAAGGTCGGGAGCATACGCGCTGCGGGAAATGCTGCTGCAGAAAGGAATCTAAACAGACTCCGCTTACCAGCTTAGACCTTTCACAGGAACTGCCAGCCGCTGACCGATTTAATAGTTCACTTCCCAAATCAAATTTACAAAATGAAGGAGATATCATTATGAAGATTGCAGTTACTTATGAAAATGGAGAAATTTTTCAGCATTTTGGACACACAGAAACATTCAAGATCTATGACATTGCAGATGGCAAGGTTGTAAGTGCCGAAGTAGTCGATACCAATGGAAGCGGTCACGGCGCACTGGCTGGATTCCTGGTTGCACATGGCGTAGATACCTTGATCTGCGGCGGTATTGGCGGCGGTGCCCAGAATGCACTTGCCCAGGCTGGAATCCGTCTTTTCGGTGGTGTCAGCGGCAACGCTGATGAAGCTGTAAACGCATTACTCGCAGGAAATCTTGGCTATAACCCCAATGTACATTGCGATCACCATGATCATGAAGCAGGTCACAGCTGTGGCGATCATGGCTGCGGAAGTCATTCCTGCCATTAATATCTGACACAGATTTAACCTAACGGTTAATCAGCTGTATTTATAAAAAAGACTGATATAACATACCGGACTCCAACAACCTCCTGAAGTACAGTATCATTTATATCAGTCTTTTTTATTATTTCTTCATGGCCACAAGCTCTCTTCGTGCAAACAATATCGCCAATGATAATGCCGCTGCATCTGCGATCGGTCCAGCATACATCACCCCGTCAATTCCCATTATTAATGAGAAAACAACGATCAATGGCAAAAGAAACAGCACCTGTCTGGTCAGGGACATGACGATTCCAAGCTTTGCTTTTCCGATAGATGTAAAAAATCCTGAGGACATTGGCTGAATCCCATTTGCAAATGTCATAAACATAAAAATCTTCAGATAGCGTTCTGCGAACTGGAAATAAAGGTCACTTCCTGTTCCGAAAATGCTCACAATCTGATGGGGAAATAGCTGGAAACAAAGGAAAAATATGGTGGCAATCACCGTACATGCAGTCACAGAATAACGGTATGCAAGCCTTACTCTGTCGTATTTTTTTGCTCCATAATTAAAGCCCCAGATTGGCTGACAGCCCTGGGAAATTCCAATACAAATCGCCATAAACACCTGATTTACTTTTGAAATAACTCCTACACAGGCAATAGGGATATCACTTCCATAAACAGATAATCCACCATAATAACGTAAAATATTATTCATCACAATTTGCACAATTGCCATGGCAATCTGATTGATACAGGAAGCCATGCCAAGGGAAACAATGGCTTTCAGACACTCTGCAGATGGCTTTAGCATTCCTGTTTCCAGATACATTTTACGGAATTTTCCAAAATATATAATCACAAGAATACCGGAAACCACCTGCCCGATTACAGTTGCCCAGGCAGCCCCCTTGATTCCCCATCCGAATCCAAAAATGAAAAGAGGATCCAGAATTGTGTTGATAACCGCACCTGTAAGAACACAGGTCATAGAATATGTTGGGCTTCTGTCTGCACGGACAATATGATTTCCTCCAATGGACAAAACATAGAACGGAAGTCCTACAGCAGTTATTCCAAGGTAGTCTACAGCATAAGGCATAACATCTGTTGTTGCTCCAAATAGACCTAGCAGCGAACGCAAAAACAGAAGCACTACCAATGCAAGAACCGCACCTGTAATCACCAGTGTGGAAAGCGCAGTTCCTGCTATGGAGCTTGCCCTCTGCTCTCTTCCGGCACCCATTTCCAGGTTATAATTGGAGGCACCTCCAATTCCCAGAAGCAGTGCCAATGCCGTTGCAATCGTTGTTACAGGAAATGCAACATTAGTAGCAGCATTTCCCAGCATCCCAACGCCCTGGCCGATGAAAATCTGATCCACAATATTGTACATTGCACTGACCAGCATACTGATAATTGCCGGAATTGCAAATTTCAATATCAGTCCTCCCACTGGAGCTGCTCCCAGGGGATTTTGCTCCTGACTGATGTTTGTTTCTTCCAAAAAATCTCCTCCCTTGCGTTAAAATAATTCTGTTTATTTCATTTAAATTCTGCTATGAATCATAACAAATTCTGAAAAACGATTCAAGATATTTATGCTCAAAAAGCCCAGCTGCATACACAACTGAGCTTTTTGTATGAATATGGTTATTACTTCGCTACTCGCAATCTCACCGCCATATACTCTTTCCCCGGCAGCTTTACTCGGAACTTTCCTTTATGAACTCCACCATCGGTAATAGTCATTTCCCAGGTATCGATAATTTCCACCTGATACTCTGTAGTATCATCAAAGTAGAAGTCTCGGAAGCCCGGCCGCATAAAGGAATAATAGTAAATAAAATAGTCTTTCCTTGCCGGGAAACCGGCAGCACGGCAGGCAACCTCATCCCATTTGCAGAGCATAGGTTCCACACCAAGTCCCGGTGTTTCTTCCATGATTTTTGCAAGAAATCTGATACGCTCCGGTGAGGTTCCGTGAAGAACGCCGCCATGAGACCACCAGAGAATACGATCCGGACTGAGATATGTTTCACCGTGTCCCGGATATCCTCCGCGGCAGAATGCCTCCCAGAATCTTCTCGTCATTTCCTCACCGCTGATATTTCCCCAGCCAAACTGAATGTTGCCCTCATAGCAGATTTCATCCAGAACTACCGGCTTATGGTATTTCTCGCGCCACTCATTTACCAGCTCGGAGGAACGGTATGTCTCCGTTCTCTGGATGCTGCAATGGGTAATCCAGGGCAAGTTATAATCATAATACGCTTTGCAGTTATGAATGGATCTGAGATGATGGTAAGGATCCTTCTCACAGATAATGCTGGCATATCTTTCCCAGTCAGAAAGAGTCTTCTCATGCATCAGATCATATTCATTAGCCAGGGACCACCATACATTTCGGTATGCGGAAAAACGGGCCAGCACATACTTCCAGTAACGGTCATCATCCTCTGCTTTCATCATGGAGAATCCCCATCTGTCATACGGATGCATAACAATCAGATCTGCCTCGATCCCCAAATTCATAAGTGCCTGAATACACTTTTCAATATGTTGAAAATGGGCTGGATTGAATCTGGTAAAATCCCAGTCATTGCCCGGAGCACAGCCATTATATTCCGCGAAATTATTCTCATTTAACACAGAACTGTCGCAGGGTGTTCCCTCATAAGGATAGGTAATCGGCTCATGAAGATTGTAGTCATAGTGCTTGGGGAAAATACAGAAACGAATCTTATTAAACGCATTTTCTTCCAGAGTTTTCAGTGTCTGTTTCTGTAATTCTTCATTCTGCAGATTCCATACATAGCAGGTAGTTCCGATGCAGTGATAGGGTGTTCCATCCTCATAGGAAAGATAATAGGTACCCGCAACACGAACCGGACCATGGTTGTCTGCTGAAGGAGAAGTTACAGTAAAACTACCAGTCAGCATATTTCTGACAGCACATTTTTCTGCTTCCTTCCCACCATCAGCAATTCCAAACTTATGTTCAGGCGCTTCTTCATCCGGCACTTCTTCCCCTGCGTTAATATCAAAGGAAGCCTCAATTTCAAAAGTATACTCGTCTGTAAAAGACGGCATAAATCTTACTTTATAAGCACCATCTCCATCATAAAAACCATCTACCGTTTTCTTCTCATTTTTACAGCAAAAAGTACCTTTGATCCACTGGTCACAAAATGGATTTCCCTCCTTTGGACCGCTTATGGTCACTTCAAAAATGCCCCATTTTTCTATTGTTTTTGCATAATTTAATTTCATTTTTCTTGTCTCCTTCTCCATTTTAGATCTCTTATATTTTATATATCTCTCTTTCAAAATTCCAAATACGCGCTGCGGATTTGTCTCGATATCACTGCCGAATCTGACATCTTGTGAGGATATGAACTTTGATTTACTGCCCGTATAAATAAAAATCCCCCATGCTTTCTACTATCATAATACGTCAGAAAACATGGGGTTTGCAATGTTACTTTATTAAGAAAATGTATGAATTTTTTATCTGTCCAATGCGTGTTTGAAAAAGTCTCTAAATGCCGTTTTTATTGTTCTTTACGCGCTTTGAAAATCTCAAAATAATCAAAATCCGCATACCGTCTCACCCCTGTCATATCGTGACAGTACATTCCGAAGTGAGCACCGGTGAATCCATCGCTCTGCTCGTCAGTGAGAATGTTGGTGGGGACTTCAGCCAGTTCCTGATAGTCTTTTCCATCCAGGGAGTAGAAGAATTTTGCGTAAAGTCCTTCCTGGGTGGGGGTCACGCGCAGGTATACGGGGCCTTCTTCCGGGATGGAGATTGCCGGAATCACATCTTCTACATCAAAGTGATCGCTCTTTATCAGGCGCAGCTTTGCAGGCTTTTTCAAATCGAGTGTCTGGGAGCCAAACTCTTCCTCTCTGGTCTTTACCAAAAGGTAGAAATTGCCAGTATCATACATATAGGCAAGTCCTGCCATCTGCTCTCTGCAGGTCGGGGCAAACTCTACACAGGTTTCCACCTGAACATAGCGGTCCTGCTGCCGCCGCGCCACCAGACTTACGTTATAGCAGGAATTCAGGGATTCCTGACCGTAGAGGCGGAGATAGCCAGGACGTTCTGTCAGGCTGGTGTAGCTGTCATAGGGCTGGCGCAGGGAAGTATAGCGCACGTCTAAAAGCGCAGAGGTCTTCTTCACTGGCATACTTAACTTTCTATCACATTCTTCGTCCACAGCATTCTTCCCATTCAGATGCTCTTTTGTTTTCGAAAGAATTTCAGCAATGTCCGCATTCTTTGCAGTTTCATTATTTCCAGCACTGTCTGCAATTTCTAAATCAAAGTCTTCTTTTCCATAATCCTTCCCCTCTTCCTCTGGAAAAAGATACTCCTGAATTCCTGTCGGCTCCTCTGTCTCCCACTGTCCAAATCGTCCACCGCAGGCCAGCCTTAACCAGCCCTCTTCGTTCCATAACATCTTCTGAATTGCGGTTTCACGGCCAAGCACGCACTGTCTGCTGCCTTTCGGCGGTCTTGCACAAAGATGCACCATGTACCACTCCCCATTTTGAGTGCATACAAGATCTGCATGTCCGCATTTTTGCAGTTTCTCTGGATTATCCATATCAGAGGTAAGTACCGGATTGCCTGGATCTTCCTCGTATGGTCCCCAGATGGAACGGGATCTCGCCATAGTTACCATATGCTCATATCCGGTTCCGCCTTCTGCCATCAGCAGATAATAATATTCTCCAATATGGTAAATATGTGGACCTTCTGTATAGCCGCGTCCGGTTCCCGGGAAAACATTTTTCGCCTCTCCCACCAGACATTCCTTCTCAGGGTCATACTCCTGAACCAGAATTCCCTTGAAATTGTTGATCATATTCACAATATACATTTTGCCATCTGTATCATGAAATACAGATGGGTCAAAACCTGAGCTATTCAGATAAACCGGCTCAGACCAGCCGCCACGGATGTCCTTTGATTTTACAAGATAATTATGGGTATTAAAAAGTCCTCCGGTACGGGTTTTCACGTCCGTATAAATCAGCCAGAAGTATTCCCCGTCCCAGGAAATATCCGGTGCCCATACGCCACAGGAATCACCCTCACCAACCATATTAAGCTGGCTCATTCTGTTCAGCGGCGATGGCAGCTGTTCATAATGCTTCAGATCTTTAGAATGATAGATTTTCACACCAGGCCACCATTCAAAGCTTGAATTTGCAATATAATAATCTTCTCCAACACGTATAATACTTGGATCCGGGCAAAATCCCGGAAGAATCGGGTTCTGAATCATGTTTTTACTCCTTTATCTGTTTCATTTTACAAAATAAACTTAAAACACATTCTAAGTATAAGCTTTCTGATTTTTTTTGTACACACTTTATTTCAGAAAGATGTTTTTTACCAGTCAAACCAAAAAAGGACTGCAAAATTCCACGTATTCTGCAATCCTTTTCCTGTATTTACTTACCTCACAGCAGAAAAATCTTATTATAACGATTGCTTTTCTGCCTGTTTTTCCAGCAATTCTGGCAGACACATTGGTTTCTTTCCTTCCAGCTCATCTGCCATATTCAATGCCAGTATATTCCAGTTAATAAAGCCACCATTCATAACCGGTTCTCCATTAAATGGATTGTAATACTCATGAAGACATCCTGTTTTCTCCAGGTCCTCTCCCAGAAGGCGCATGGTGCGCTTATACATAATTTCCGCCTCCATGCGGTATCCGTAGTTCAAAAGTCCGCGGAATACCACATAGTTTGCAACCAGCCAGATCGGGCCAAGCCAGTTGGACGGATTATTGGTAACAGACAGGTCAAACATTTTTTCATCCTTTGAAAGCGTGGTCAGACCAAAGTCAGAACCAAAGGTATCGGGATCAAAAATATGTTTCACCATGTCTGCCGCCTGCTCTTTTGTAGCAATTCCTGCATACATGGGAATAAAGCCAGACCATACACGTACTTTGATGGGCAATGTCTTCCAGAAGACTCCCAGTCCCTGGTGGAACCAGTCGTATTTCCTTGTCTTAATATCCACATCAACTGAGTAGAAGAAATGATCACGTTTGTCCCAGCATTCCTGCTGAATAGCACCGATCAGTGCCTCGCGCTTATCCAGAAGTCTCTTTGCCGCTTCCTCCTTGCCAAACTGTCTGTATAATCTGGCACCAGCTTCCAGTTCTACACACATAAAGCTGTTCAGATAAATATTGGCAGTGGAAAATGGCGGACGGCCAAAAGTAGCCGGATCATTGTCCATGCCGATCATAATATCATCCTGCCATACATACAGTCCGCTGTTTTCATGAAAATAATAGTGATCATAACATTCAAAATACTTCGCCACGCCTGAAAGAAATTCTTCCGTCCAGGCATAATCACCAGTATAATCACTGATCAGGCACATCTGACTGCAAAGAAAGGGCTTATGCATATTCATAATCTTGCCTTCCTTATGCCTCATATTCAGATAAGGCTCCGGCCAGTCTGCCACCTCGATCATCATGGGAATATATCCATCTTCCAACTGATGGTCGAAGAAATTGCGGATATTTCCCTGTGCATGCTCTATAATTCTTGGCTTCACAGACGGATCCTGGTAGGAATCCGCCAGATTCAGAAAGCCATATACGGACCAGTAGGTATCCCAGTCCCATACATTTCCATCGTAAACAGAGCCCGGATCAATAAACGGGTAACGGATAAAGCTTCGCGGATTCTTAAGCACATCCTCCGTATGAGACATTACAAATTCTTTTAATTCCTGTCTATACTGCTCTGTCCTTTTATCTTCCATAAAATCAACCCTTTACAGCTCCGGCTGTCATACCTTCCATCAGTTTCTTATTCAGTGCCATGTACAGAATCAGAAGTGGGAATACACTCATGGATACAGAAGCGAAAATTGCACCCCAGTTCTTGGATCCAAACTCATCAGAGAAGTACAGAAGTCCTGTCTGAACAGTCTTCAGTGCAGAATCACTGATGAATGTCATGGAAAACAGAAGGTCGTTCCATTTGAAGAAAAACTGAAGAACCAATACGGTTACAATAGAGTTCTTCATCAGTGGTGTTACAATGTGCCACATCAGTCTGTAAATACCACAGCCATCGATAACGGCAGCCTCCATAATGTCATCCGGGAAGGAACGAAGATATCCCTGAACCAGATAAATGGACAACGACAGGCCAAATGCTATGTACGTAATGATCAGACATGTTCTGGTATTTAACAGGTTTGATCTGCTGTAAATCTGGAACAGCGGGATCAAAGCAATTGCTACCGGAATCATGATACCGAAACGGAAATACTGTGCAACTGCATTTCTGAATTTCCATTTCATCTTTGTTACAGCAAATCCTACAGTTACTGAGAAAAATACAATAAATACAAGTGCTACTAATGTAGTGATCAAACTGTTCTTAAAGAAGGTGGACATATGTCCCCTTGTCCATGCATCAGAATAGTTCTGGAAATAAAAGCCATCATTTAACGCATAAGCTGGCTTCTCACTCCACTCAGCCTGTTTCTTGAAGGATGCAGTAAGCATCCAGAATAACGGATAGATCTCAATTACGCAAAGAAGGAAAATTACAATTCCTCGAAAAGCTGCTTTTACTTTTTTCATAATATTTCCTCCTTTCAGTCTTTCACATCAAATTTGTTGATAACAAGAGATCCAACTACACAGATCAGGAAGATCACGATGGCGATAACGCTGGCGTAACCAACCTTATTGTAGGTAAATGCAACATCATACATATACATGGAAAGTGATTTTGTTGCGCTTCCAGGACCACCCTTGGTAAGAGCCATAGCAGACTCGAACATCTTTACAGTTCCGGAGAAACTGAATACAAGACTGGTAATCACCATTGGACGAAGAAGCGGAAGAAGGATGTTTTTGAATAACTGCCATCCGCCGCAGCCGTCGATTCTGGCTGCTTCCAGAATATCATCAGAGATATCAAGAAGTGCACCATAAAAAATTACAGAATAGAAGCCCATGGCAACCCAGATATCCATTACACATAACGCCCAGAGAGCTGTGCTGGACTGGCCGATCCATGGCTGAACAAGGTTTGTAAAACCAAGAGAGTCAAGCAATGAGTTTAACAGACCATAGTTTGGCTGGATCTCATAGATCTTTGCAAACAGCTGGCCTACTGCAACAGTAGGAAGTACTACCGGGAAGAAAACCAGAGTTCTTACGATGGTTTTGCATCTTCTCAGCCAGAATTTAAACATCAGGGAAAGTAAAAGTCCCATTCCAACCTGGCCAACGGTTACTACCAATACATATTTACAGTTTACTGTCAATGCATTTAAGAAGTTCTTGTCTCTAAAAAGTCTTGCATAATTGTCAAATCCGGCAAATTCCCACTGAAGTCCCGGGCTGCCGCTGAAGAATGAATAATACAACGACCAGATAACCGGTACCATTACGATGATGGTGTAAACAATTAATGCCGGAACTACGAAAAGGGATATCGCTTTCTTATTACCTAATACCTTGTTCATAAAATTCCTTCCTTTCTGATTTCAATACGAAAGTCAGATGCTCTGCGCCTTTGGCTCTCCCGCATCTAACACCCTGCCTTCTAACATAAAAATGGGAGTGTCTGCTGGCAAACACTCCCATTTGAAGTTCAAAGCTTATATTGCCAAAGCTATTACTTACTGCATGTCATATACATCCTGGATGGACTGCATATATTCTTCGCCAGTCATTTCGCCGTTTAACAGAGGCTGTACATTTTCCTGAGCTGTCTTGGAGATTTCGCTAGGCATTTTTGCTTCCCACCATGCAAATCCTTCTGTGGATTTGTCGATCTCGTCAAGAACAAGCTTGGTGTAGTTATCCATATCATCTGCTGCAACATCATAAGTGTAACCTTTAACAGTTCCCTGCTCTTCCATAGCTACGTTTCCAACGTTCTCCATGAAGTATTTCAGGAACCAGCCTGTAGCTTCATCATATTTGTCATTGTCAAGTGCAAGGATGTTACCACAGTTCATAGAGTAAGAAGTAGCGGAGCTGATGGACTCATCTGCAACCGGGATGTTGAAGAATCCGATTCCATCCTCGCCTGCCGAGTTCTGGGAATCATCAGTCAGGTTCTGTGTAAACCAGGAACCATTGTAGAAGATAGCTGCTTTTCCACTCATCAGCATGGAACCAGCTGTATTCATATCAACTGTTGTGATACCTTCTCCGAAATATCCTTTCTCTGCCCACTCTGCAATCTTATCAGCTGCTGCAACAAGTTTCTCATCTGTATAAGGAACTTCGCCGTCAGCTGCTTTTGTCATAATGTCGTTTCCTGCGGTTCTTACTGCGTATGCATTGATCAGACGGGTTGCACCCCATTTGTCAGATCCACCAGTTGTAAGAGGCTGGATACCTGCATCGGAAAGTTTCTGAAGAACCTCTTCAAACTCATCCCATGTAGTAGGAACTTCGCATCCTGCCTGCTCGAACAGGGCTTTGTTGTACCAGAAGCCTTCTACATTCAGTCCAAGAGGAAGATCATAAAGATCATCTGTTCCAGATAATCCTTTCAGAAGCTCAACAGCACCGCTGTTTAAATAATCTGCTGTTCCGATTTCGTCAACAGCTTCTGTAATATTTTTAACCTTTCCGGAATCGATGAGAACGCTGAGCGGAGCACCTGCTTCGTAAGCGAACAGATCTGGAAGATCATTGGATGCTGCAAGTGTAGCAATTTTCTGCTGAAGGTTGTCAGAAGCAACCATCTCATATTCCCATGTGAAATTCGGGTTTACATTTTTCTGATAGTCTTCGCAGATTTTGTTTAACAGCATACCATTGTCATTATCTTCTGCCCAGATGGTAAGGATTTTGATATTTTTCTCAAGCTGCGGATCCTCTCCTGAGTAATCTGCTGCAAATGTAGGAACTGCAAACATAGTAGTTGCGGTTAATGCTGCCATTAAAATAGCTAATGCTCTCTTTTTCATTATAAATTCCTCCAGAATTTTCAAAATTATTGAATTTTGTTATGAGTTACTCTTGATAGCCATTTACTTTTCGGTCACGTTTAATTTGTTTCTTTGTATCCCCGGGAAATATCTTATGGTTATATAATACCATTGTTCTGTTTTTTTACCAGTGCCTAATTTTTTTGGTAATGTACAGTTTTTTTAGACTGTTTTTTATAAAAAGTTTCACTTGTCCAGGCATTCAATTGTGCTAAATATATAAAATGCACATATTCAGCAATTTGAATATGTGCATTTTTGCAAATCCTGTTTTTATCATTCTGCTTTCCACACGTTTCCCTTATACTCATTGGGAGTCATGCCCTCGTGTTTTTTAAAAATATCACAGAAATATCTGTAATTATTATATCCCACCATTTCACTGACTTCATTAACCTTATATCCATTCTGCAACAGCTTCTTCGCCTTTTTTATGCGAAGGTCCGTCAGATATTTCACATAAGATGTACCAACCTCTGTTTTAAAAAGAACACTTAAGTACGCCGTGCTCATTCCGGCTCTGTCTGCAAGCTCACTCAGCCCGATATCCTGATCATAATGCTCGTCCAGATAAGTAAGAAGCTCCAGGATAACTCTGTGTTTGCTTCCGGTCTGGTCTGCGGTCAGATGCTTGCTGATATCAGACAGAACGCTTTCCCCATAGGCCTGTACTTCTTCTATGCTCTGACATTTTACCATCTCCTGAAAAGAGACAAGTGACCCTCGTTCCACCTGCTTCTGACTTTCGATCAGTACATCGCTGAGCACACAGAGATGCTTGTAAAATTCCCTGCGAAAATCCTGCAGTTCCGGGTAAAGTTCCTGCAGGCATCTGATTGTCTGCCGGCATTCTTCCCGAAATGCTGCAGCATCACAGTTTGTAATACATTTTACACTGCTCTCAAAAAATCTTTCCAATTCCAGGAATTTCTCACGATTAGCCTGTGCCTTACGATTATCTTCATGGCGGGTCTTCGCCCATTCATCTTCAATTCTGGTAAGGGCATTTTTCAGTTTATCTGCTGTAACCGGCTTATCAATATAATCTTTTACACCAAGAGTAAGCGCCCTCTGCGCATACACAAATTCAGAATAGCCACTGATCACAATAAAATATGTATCCGGACATTCTTCCTTCGCCGCCTCGATCACAGACAGACCATCCAGCCCCGGAATTCGGATATCCGTAATTACTACATCCGGTTTCTCACTTCGGATCACTTCCAGTCCCTGGATTCCGTCATAAGCAGCCCCTACTACCTCATAATCCAGCTTCAGGCGGGAAATTAAAGCCTTAATTCCCTGCACAACTATATATTCATCATCAATTACCACTAAGCGATACATGAAAATCCTCCTTGTATCTGCATTTCCCTATCCCTTATCTTACCGGAACCACAATCGTTACCTTCGTTCCATTGCCTGGACTGCTTTCAAATGTTACGCCGTATTTTTCCCCGTAATTCAACTTTATACGCTCTATTACATTGCGCACTCCATAACCATTCTCCAGTCTGGACATATCGTCAATTCCCACACCATCATCTTCAATAGTGAAAATCATATTATTCTGCTCCTGCCAGCCGCGAAGGGAAATCTTTCCTTTTCCAATCTTCGGCTCCAGACCGTGATACATGGCATTTTCAATAAATGGCTGAAAAATAAAGGTAATCGTTTCACGCTGAAGAATTTCTCTGCTGATATCCACGAACAGTTCAAAACGATTATTGTAGCGCATATTCTGAAGCTTCATATAGCCCTGCATCCATTTCACAGAATCCGCAACTTTAATATATTTGCTTCCATTATTCAGCGCCAGCTTAAAGTTATCAGAAAGTGCTTCTACCATTTCTGCCATCTGGTCATCCCCATGCATGATTGCAACAAAGTACAGAGAATCCAGTGTATTATAAAGAAAATGGGGATTGATCTGGGACTGAAGCAAAAGCAGCTCTGCTTCCCGTTCATTCAGCTTCACCGCCATAAGATGCTCGGAAAGCTCCAGGTTCGTATTGACCATTTCCTTGAATTTCCGTCCAATCCGGCCAACTTCACTATAGTCAAACTCTTCTGTAATGTGGCGCTCTCCTTCCCCAACCTGTGCAATGGTATTTTCCAGCTGCTTCAGAGGATGACTGATGGTTCTGGAAATGATTCGTGCCATGAGAAAACCCACTACAAGAACACAGCCAGCTACCAGAAACGAGGTCAGACGGATATTTTTGCTCTCTTCACTGATCTCATTTTTCTCCACTACGTTTACAATATGCCAGCCTGTAGTAGAATTGGTGACAGAAGAAAACAGATACAGATGGTTCTCTCCCGGATTCGAATAGGATTGCATAATTGCATTCTCCCTTTCCTCATTTCCCACAAAATAAACCAGCTGATTATCCTCATCTACAACCATAAAGTTACTGGAATCAAAGCTTTCATTGCCCATAACAAAGGATTTTCCCAACAGCTTCTGGCTCAGTCCCACCACCATATAGCCCATTCCCTGTCCATCAGAGGGATTGATCATATATTTCGCATAAGAAAATCCTTTCTTTGTTCCTGCTTTTAAAATACTGTCACGGAAAAAAATTTCCTTTCCCTGCGCAGCCTTTGCCTGTTTCACCCAGCTTTCTTCCAGAATATCCTTATCACTATAATAATTATAGAAATCATAAGTACCCTGGTTCACATTGTTCAGCTGATAAACATGACCATAAAGATCCGTAAATACTATATAATTCACCCACACCTGCTGACTAGCCATTTCATTTGCAATCGCACGAAGCTTCACACGGTCTGTGGACGTAAACTTGCTTCCTCCGTATTCATTGCCTTTTTTCAGAATCTGCTGAAGAGCTTCGTCATTCAGAAAATTTCGGCCTACGTCTACAATGTTCTTCAGATTCATATCCATAACGCGGCTGGAATTCTTCAGTGTAGACTGATAAGATGCCCTGTAATTCTGTTCAATCGCATCAATAGAGGTTTTGTATACAATATTCATCAAAACACCCACACCCAAAAGGGTGATAAGAAACATGGATAAAAAAATCTGATTCTGAATACTCAGCTGTCTCCACGCTTTCTGTATTCCTGAAGGTTTCTTTTTCTTTTCCATATTCTCATCACCCTTTCGCATTCTGCGTTATGATTACTGTTCAAATGCGATATGGTATGTACCGCTTCCCGCTTCGGCAGCCATGTAGTCTGCTTCCCTGGTAAATGTCAGTCCATCGCTTTCCAGAACAGCTTTCGCCTGATCCAGACGGATCTCTGCTGTTGTATTTACCGGAATCTGAACAGTTAAAGTAATCTGTTTTCCCTGGACTTCCCATTTTACACCAACATCACCATAAATGCTATGATATTTTCCTGCAGTGTACTTCAGATTTCCACCAATGCGCGGATAGAGTATCGCATGTTTAAAGCCCGGATGTTCCGGATCCGCTTCAATTCCAGCCATTGCACGGTACATCCACTCACCAATAGCCCCATAAGCATAATGATTAAAGGAGTTCATATCTGCACTCCACATACTTCCGTCATCCTTCATTCCATCCCAGTGCTCCCAGATCGTGGTGGCACCTTTTTTCACCTGATACAGCCAGGATGGGAAGTCTTCCTTCAGGAGCAAATTGTAAGCTTCTTTCAGGCTGTGATTCTGGCTGAGGGCATGGCAGAAATACGGAGTTCCCACAAATCCGGTAACCAGATGTCCGTTTTCTTTGTCCAGAAGGCGTTTCAGACCTTCTACCGTTTTTATGATATATTTCTCAGGAGTCAGCTGGAAATACAGTGCCACAATATGTGCTGTCTGTGTCTGTGCTGTCATATTTCCTTCTGCATCGAAGAAGGTCTCCTGGAATTTCTTTACGATCTTATGATAAAGCTCCTCATATTCTGCTGCCACATCCTCTTTTCCAAGAGCATGGGCCATTTTTACAAAAAGTCCGGTAGAGTATGCATAATATGCCGTACAGGTCAGATCATTTGGTGTGGCTCCAAAGTAGCTGCCTTCTTCTGCATCAAGAGCTACCCAGTCGCCAAACTGCAGCTTGTAGTTCCAGATATAATCAACAGCATGGGCACGCATGAAGTCAATCCATCCCTTCATGCTGTTGTACTGTTTTTTCAGAATATCTTTATCCCCATACATCAGATACATGGTCCATGGATTGATGATGGCCGCATCAGCCCAGGCTGCTGCAGAGTGAGGTCCCTGGCGGAGAAGCCAGTTTCCATCTGTACGGCCTTCCTCAATATTCGGAACAACATGTGGTACACCGCCCTCTGGTGTCTGATCAACCTCCAGATCATGGAGCCATTTCTTATAGAACGTATAGGTATTCATCAGATAAGTGGCTGTACGGCAGAAAATCTGCGCATCACCAGTCCAGCCCAGACGCTCATCACGCTGCGGGCAGTCTGTAGGTACATCAAGGAAATTACTCTTCAGTCCCCACAGGAAATTGTGATGCAGCTGGTTCAGCAGCGGATTCGAACACTCCAGACTTCCGTTTGAAGCCATGTTGGAGTGAAGAGTGCAAGCTGTGAAATTCTCAGCTTTCGGCTCGCCTGGATAGGAAACAATCAGCGCATACTGAAATCCCATGTAAGTAAAAGTCGGATGCCAGGTAACTGTCTCTTCTCTTGCAAAAGTATATTTCATCGTTGCCTTGGCTGCACGAAGGTTATCCAGATATACATTTCCATCTTTATCCAGAACCTCGAAGCAGTGAAGCTCGATCACATCGCCCGGTTTTCCGGCTGCAGTTACTTCAATTCGCCCTGCCATATTCTGGCCAAAATCAATAACCGTATCTCCTGCCGGTGTTTTGAAAATACGTTTTGCAGGAATACGATCCATTACACGAACCTTTGCAGCGTACTGCGCACGCATAACCTGTGTATCAAAGAATACAAGCTGAACCGGCTTCCAGTCGCCTTTTGTGGTTTCTGCCTTTGACCAGTCCGGAATCTCAAGGGCTGCATCATAAGTCTCACCATCATAGATTTCTGCAAATATCACCGGTGAATCGCAGCCTTTCCATGATGGATCCGTATAAACAGATTCTGTTGTTCCATCGGTGTAGCGAATCAGAAGTTCCATAGTAAAAGCCGTCTGATCACCATAGTTGTTACGGGCCTTTGTCAGTCCCATAACTCCTTTATACCAGCCTGGAGCCAGCATTGCTCCGGCACCGTTAATGCCCTTCTGCAGATATTCCGTTACATCATAGGTCTGATAGAGGAGATGTCTTTTATAGGATGTCCATCCCGGTGTCATCTCGTCCTCACCAACTTTTTTGCCATTCAGGTAAAACTGATACAGGCCAAGGGCTGTGGTAAAGGCATAGGCTTCTTTTATATCTTTTTTGATTTCAAAGGTTCCTCTTACATAGGTTCCTTTGGAAACGCTCTTATAGGAATTGTCAGTTTCGGCGGATACAAAAGGAGCTTTCCATGCTGGTGCGCCTTCCTCCCACTCACCATTTTTTCCTGCAAGGGCAGTTACAAAAGATGCGGTTTCGCTCCAGTCCGTTTCTTCCTGACCATCACTGGCTTTTGCACGGACAAAATAGCGCTTGCCGCTCTCCAGTGAAGCACATTCTGCATAAACATGTGCAGATTCCTCAGACTCTGTTTTTCCGCTGTTATAGATCAGATCTGTAAAATCAGCGTCTTTTGCAATCTGAAGTTCGTAGGATTTCTGTTTTACATTTTTCTTATCGCTTACAAGCTCCCAGGCAAACTGGGGCATATGGGAAACACCAACCGGGGCTGTTTCATAATCCATATATATTTTTTTAATCGCAAGCATTTTCTTTCCCCCTTTCAACGTTTTCTCAAATTCAAAATCTGTCTTGCCTCATCCGGAGTAGCTGGCTCCAGACCCATAGCGCGTATCAGATTTACCAGTTTCTCAACCACCTGCCAGTTGTACTCGGCATCTACACCATCAGCCAGATAGTAGCTGTCTTCAAAACCAACACGTACTACCGTTGCTCCCATAGCGATGGCTGCAGCCAGAAATGTCCAGTTATCACGGCCAAAATGGGTAACACCCCAAAGTGCATCAGATGGAACAAAGGAACGGAAAGCTGCCAGCATTTCTGGTGTAGGCTGCATGCCGCCTTTGTGACCAAATACCAGATTGAACAGCATTGGATCTGCAAATGGCTGCTCAGATTTCACTACTGCCATGTTATGTAGCATTCCAATATCAAAAACTTCTGTTTCCGGAAGGATTCCTCTTTTATAAACTGCATCTGCACAATAACGGATATCATCAAAGGAATTGATATATACTGCCTCACCAAGATTTGTGCTTCCGCCGTTAAGAGACGCACTCTCTACCTTCGGGTAGTCAAGCGGATTGCAGCGATCCTGGATATTCATATCTGAAACACCGCCTGTAGACGCCTGAACTACCACATCTGTCCGTTTCAGAATCTCGTCAAAGCACTCAGACATATAAGAAATGTCAGGTGTAAGGCTTCCGTCTGGTTTACGACAGTGAAGGTGACACATAGCAGCACCAAGTTTTACGCTTTTCTCTACATCCTCTGCAAGTTTTACTGCATCCACACTGGTTCCTGCCTGTACAGGTGCCAGAGATATAATTACTTTTTTCATTATGTAAACCTCCAATCAGATCAATTCCTCTACAATTTCCTTCAACGTACTTACTTCACCCACATTTCCCGGAAAAATAATGTATGGCATTCCAGGGAATTTGCTTTCTTCTCCTGTCATCCATACCGGGATCCCTTTCTTCACCTGTCCCATAACACGGGCTTTCTTTACGCGAAGAGCTTTGGTTCCTACGTCAGATGAAGTGATTCCGCCTTTTGCAATGATAAATTTCGGCTTCACAGAAAGTTTTCCGATAATACTGGTCACTGCGTTGGAAATCTTTACAGAAATCTGCAGTTTCTCTTCCGGAGTCATATTCTCCGGTGCAAGAAGCTGTCTGCTTGTATAAATTACAACGGTTCTTCCAGACAGGATTTTCTCTTCTGCTGCCTTCACCGTTTTCTCTACTTCTTTCTCCAGACCATTTTCTTCGAATACAGTGTTTACCTGAAATTCCATAAAATCAACCTGTCCGTCCAATTCCTTCAGACAGTTCAGCTGGTCTGTAGTCTTCTTCACATGGGAACCGATCAGAACGATTCCTCCATTCCTTGTATCTCCTTCCAGCTGCTCTCTTCCAAGAAGGGGCTGATCCGAAATCCTTCCCATTACCTTGGTAAAAGCTGCTGCTGTTCTTGCCATGTAATGTTTTCCCTCTTTCATGGCAAGCACCAATGCTGCACAGAAAACCTTCAGATCAGCGTAAGATACTGCATTCACAATAATCTTCGCCATGTCTTTTGCAGTCATAAGCTTCACCTTGACCCCCTGCACATCCAGAGCATTCAGTTCGTCCAGAGAAATGGTGATACAGTCCTCTTTATGGTATTTTCCTTCTGTTTTTTCCTCTACGTATTCTGTAAGGTCGGAGGATTTGTAGCCGAAGGTCTTGTCCTTTGCAAACTCTGTCATTCCGGCAGGAACCAGATTGTCCTGTTCTTTTACGTAATGGATATTATCCATTGTATAGCGCCCGCCTTCTGGGAAAAACGGACAGATGATCTCACCATCAACACCAGCGCCCTTGTTCTTTGTCAGGCCATCTGCCAGAAGCTGTGTTTCCAGCGGATAGTGACCTCTCAGTGTGGAATCTCCACGGGAAATGATCATGAAGTCCTGTCCCAGCTCTCTGGCAACCTTCGCCACTCTTGTGGCAATATCCTGATGAACTTTTGTAGTTTCCTCCACAGAAAAGCTTCGTGAATTGGTAAGGATAAAAAACATAGCTTCTTTTTCCTCAAAGCCCTTGCGGATAGATTCTTCTTCCCAGTCAGTATAAACAGACACATCATGAACGGTCTGCACACCAGTAGGGTCATCATCCAGCACTACTAATTTTTTATGAAAACCTTCCATTGCCTGGGAAAGAAGCGCTTCTGCTTTGTCGGCATCTGTTTTGCTTCTCTCCTCGACGGTATGGAAAGGAATTACTTTACATTCCATAATTTCTATAACTCTCCATTCTGTTCGTTCAAAATATAAGCGGCAGGATTTTTTACATTCATATCTCAGTTTTTGATAACTCAATTTATTATACGGTATATGCGACAGGGAACCAGATCCTCATTTCTCCATAGTCACGGTTATCCCATGCGTAATATGGGATCAGGCGTACATACTTTTTGCTCATACCGTGGTATTTCAGCGGCTGATAAAGTGCATTTCTGTCAAATTCAGAACGGTCAATGGTATATTCCTCAGTTTCAAGAGCAGTCATTTTTCTTCCCTGAATTTCAAATTCCACAGGAGTAAACTCTGCATTCAGATCCAGATAAATATCATCCAGAGTCGATGCATGGGTATCTGCACTCTCGCAGCAATATACCAGAGGTCCACGTTCAATTGCAGCCTGTCCAACTGTTTCTTCTACCATATTGTTTGCAACGGTATAGCGAATCTTCATATCCAGATTCAGCTGTACATCCATGTTTTGCAGATCTTCCACAAGAATATCCAAATAGGTTCCTGCATCAGCTGCTGTCAGCTCACGGTCTGCACCAGTACCCTTAATGAAACCGCCTGCAGCCCATCCCGGAACGCGCAGTCTTAAATGAACAGGAGCATTTACTTTCACATCTTTTGCAGTGAAGCGGATTGCTCCATCGAACGGATAATCTGTGGACTGCACCAGTGTGAATTCTCCTCCATTTTCCAGCTTCACCTGAGCTTCACTTGCGCCGTACATACCAGTCCATACACTGTTATCAGAGGTAAGATATGCATACTCACTGGACTGTGCAATGGTTCTTGCCAGGTTTGGAGGACAGCAGTAGCTGAGAATATATTCGCTTCTGGTAAGAGGCCAGATCAGCTTATAATCAAGCTTTTTAGCACGTCTTAACATGTTTTCATAGAAAAATCTCTTACCATCCAGACTCAGTGCAGCCAGGTTGGTATTCAGCATCATTCGTTCCAGAATGTCGAAGTACTCTGCCTTTGGCTCCAGCTGGAACATGCGGTACGCCCAGAAAACGCCGCCCAGAGATGCACAGGTCTCATTGTATGCAGTAATATTTGGAAGCTGGTATTCATAGCCATATGCCTGATGAACAAGCTGATGGTCAAAAAAGTATCCATACGGAGAAGCGCCATTATACAATGCTCCACATCCACCTGTTATATAAAGCTTTTTATCCACAAGGCTTCTCCATACTTTGTGGAGAACCTTAATATAATCCGGATCTTCCTCTTCCAGGCAAAGATCCGCCACACCTGCATAGAGATAATTGGCACGAACTGCATGTCCAAGAATTTTCTCATGCTGCTTCAGCGGAATCTTATCCTGGTTGTCATCCAAGCCATTCTTTACGCTGTCACGAAGCGCAATCGCCTGCTTTGCAAGCTTTAGATAACGTTCCTCGCCAGTGGTACGATACATTTCCACAAGTCCCATATAATGGGAAGGGCAAACTGCAGTCTGAACCTCTCCTGTGCGTTCTGCCTCTTCATACAGATGCTCCAGATAATCTGCTGTTCTGGCTGCAATTGCAAGAAAGCTGTCCTTACCTGTAATTCTTTTATGTACACAGGCCGCTGTAAACATATGTCCGAAGTTGTATACCTCGAAATCGTTAATATCTCCCATTCTGGAAACGCCATTCCCGCTTCTTTCTCCAATGATCTGCTTGGTGGAAAGATAGCCGTCCGGCTGCTGTGCTCTTCCGATAAGATCAATATATTTTTCAATCTCATCCTTCAGAAGCTGGTTATCTGTCTGATAAGCCGTATAAATGGCAGATTCCATCCATTTATAAAAGTCTCCGTCTCCGAAAACAGTTCCGTCAAAATCTCCCTGCGCATCTCCGGCGCAGATTTTGAAGTTCTCTACTACATGGCTGATATCCTTGCTGTCAAACATGTGCTTCAGCTGAGGCACAGTGCTGTTCGCGCAGGTATCAAAGCGTTCCTTCCAAAGACCGCCTGTCCATTTTACTTTCATCCCGTCCAACGCATGTACCTTCGCATAAGGGGATCTGGTTGTATCTGTCAGCATGATTTTTCTCCTTTAATTGTGCAGTTTTGTTCTCTATATGATTAATCTTATAATCCTTTAGCCTTCAATGCATCTGCAAGTGCCTGTGCACCAAAACGTGGGCTGGAAAGTACAGGTTTGCCAATTTTCTCATGAATTGCATCTTCTGCATATGCCATAGATCCCTGAGCCAAAAGAATCACATCTACCTGATCTGCGATTTCTTCTGCCTTTGCACAAAGAAGAGCTTTAAATTTATCCTGGTCTGCGCCGAATGCATCTACAAGTCCATCAACCAGTTCTACATGGCTGTTCATTTCTCTTGCAACACGGGAGACTGTATTCTTGGTAGGCTCCAGGGTAGTAGGAAGAGTTGCGAGTACGCCTACTCTCTTGCCAAGGCGAGCTGCTTCACGGCACATTTCCTCATCAATACGAACAATCGGGATGCCTGTGTAGCGTCCAATATTCTGTGCGGCATCTGCAACTTCTCCAACAGAAGAGCAGCAGTTTAAAATTGCATCTGCCCCGTCAGAAACAGCCTGCATGTACATTCCCACAAGGCGAGCTGCTGCACCTGCAGTTACATAACCATGCTCTCTTACCTCTGCAAGAATAGACGGATCCTGATAGTTGAGAATTTCCGGGGTATCTCCAAGATTTTTTCTGATTTCTTCGTTTACACACTCAATAAGTTCTGGTGTTGTGCTAGTATAAACAATTCCTAATTTCATTTCAAATGTCTCCTTCTTTTTCTGTTTTAACAATCTTCAAACCCTTCCGATTTTTGAATTTTCTATTTTCACTTGTAAATTATACCCATTAAAGCCTATAAATTCATACCATCTTTTTTTGTAATCTATACAAAAATTTTACGATTACAAAGCAGTCATCGTCAAGTCCAATTTCTTTATTTAGTGTCACATTTATTATTGTTATGACTGTTTACAAATCACTGCCACATCATAAGCAGCTAGCGATAATGTTTCGTTAATATCTTCTCCTGTGAGCAAATTCCTACCTGTTACATTCTTTATCAGCGATTTTTCTTTGCCATGATTCAGATAGAATTCATAGGTAGTGTCTTCTCCCTGACGTTGATGGTATTCCACTTCTCCCGGAAGATCCTTAACTGCAATTCCGGCATTAGCAAGCATTGTTTCAAACAGACTTCCCATTTCTTCAGGCGCAACTCTTGCTGCTATGTAATAGGCACGACCATTTTCTCCGGTATGAGTATCGCTTTCCCATTCTTTTACAGTTAATGCGGCACTTCCCTCATAGAAATCAGTTCCATAGGAAGCCAGGATCTGTGCATCCTGAACCCGTAAGATTTCTGCGTAATCATATACAGTCCATTTTTTTCCATCAAGAAAACACAAGCTGTTTCTATCAGAGGGATATAAGGTGTCAATTTCCTCACTAATCACTCCGAACAACTCTGCCAGTCCGTCTCCTGGAAAACCGCCAAGATAACACAAGGTATCTTTATCCACATATCCGGTAAAATAAGTGGCTAGAAGCTGACCGCCGTTTTTCACAAATTTCTGCAGGTTTTCTGCGGTTCCCGACTGGAGAAGATAAAGCATAGGTGCTACAACTACTTTATAATCACTAAGATCATCATTGGAACTAACCACATCCATTTCTACTCCCAGCTTCTGAAATTCTTTCCAGATTCCAATGCAGGTTTTTTCATAATTTTTTGTGTTTTCACTTAATGCTTTTACATCCTGGATTGCCCAACGGTTGTCCCAGTCAAATAACAGAGCTGTTTTTGCTTTTACCAGTGTTCCTGCTGCAGGGGCAATTTTTTTGAGCAAAGCACCAACCTCTGCCACCTCCCTGAAAATTCTGGTATCATCCTTTCCAAGGTGATCTACAACAGCTCCATGATACTGCTCAAAGGAGCCGCGGCCTTTTCTCCACTGAAAATACTGAGCAGTATCGGAACCACAGGCAATTGCCTGCATACACGCAAGCTTGTGAACGCCAGGTCTTTTTACTTTATTATACGGATGCCAGTTTACCAGCCCAGGTGCACTTTCCATCAGCATAAAGGGCTTGTCCTTTTTCAACCCGCGCATCACTGCGTGATGAAACCCATTTTCTGTCATAGTTTCATACAAGCTTTCATAATCATTGTTGTATTGTGGATAGCTGTCCCAGGAGATCACATCCAGAAACGGTGCCATTTTTCGGTAATCAAGACCATTGTAAAGCATCATAAAATTTGCTGTCACAGGGATATCCGGGGTAATCTCTTTGAGGACTTGAATTTCAGAATTCATAAAATCATTCATATTCCAGGTAGTAAATCGTTTCCACTCCAGGTTCAGCCCCATAATACTGCCTTCACCATTTGCAAATGGCGGCTCAATCTGATCAAAATCATTGTAACGATGACTCCAGAAGGTTGTCCACCATGCCTGATTTAATTTGTCGATTTCATGATCAAACTGCTCGCTCAGGTACTTCTGAAAACGCTCTACGCACAGAGGACAATAGCACTCTCCGCCTAACTCATTGGAAACATGCCACATAATAAGACCAGGATGCTGTCCGAATTTTTCAGCCAGCAGTTTGTCCATAAGTGCTGTTTTTTTGCGATATTCCGGTGAGGACATGCAGTGATTGTGACGCACCCCATGATGATTTCGCTGGCCGTTTTTTCCAACTCGCATTGCTTCCGGATACTTTTTATCCAACCATGCAGGTCTTGCGCCGGATGGTGTGGCAAGGATCGTATAAATGCCGTTTTCATATAAACTGTCCATAATTTTTTTCAGCCACTCGAAGTGAAATTCGCCTTCCCTAGGCTCATATACGGACCAGGAAAAAACGCCAAGTGTAACACAGTTCACACCTGCTTTTTTCATCATTCTGATATCTTCTTCCAGAATGTCAGGACGATCCAGCCACTGTTCCGGATTATAGTCTCCACCATGGACGAAACCATTTAACTTGGGAAATAAAATATTCTTTTCCATTTCAACACTTCTCCATTTTCTTCCAAACTATTCCTCAACTATGGTTACAAATACGTCTCCTGGCTGAATCGTATTCTTCCCGGTAAATTTCCGCTCATCAATAAGGCTTTTCAGTTTATCTGTTCCAAAATCAACTTCTGCCTCTTTACTGTTATGATTAATCACAAAAACAATTCTACCTTTATCGGATTTTCTGACTGTCAGCTCCACACCTTCATCTGCGGAATATACGCTTTCGATATTGCAGTCTTTACAAATTTTTTCCATCAGTTCTTCCAGAAATTTCTGTTCTGGCTGAGTTCCAATATAGTAAGCTTTTCCTTTTCCGAAAGTATTGCAGGTCACGCATGGAATTCCTGCATAAAAGTCATCTTCATAGGTTGCAAGAACTTCCGCACCACCTTCTGGATGAATAATATCACACAAAAAGTCACAGGAATATTCTTCTCTTGAAACCATATCCGCCTTTTCGATTTTCATATGATTCTGTTCATACGGGCGAAGAGCGTCCGTTTCTTCTACCCAGATTCCAAGCATGTCCTTTAATTTTCCTGGATAAGCACCGAATACGCAACGGTCATTTTCATCTGCAAGTCCAGACATAACTGTAGTAACCAGAGTTCCGCCATTTTTCACATATGCATTTAACTTTTCGCCAATATTATTTTTTTCCATATAAATCATAGGTGCTATAACGAGATCATATTTCTCCAGCTCTGCCTCAAATGGCAGAAAATCTACTCCGATATTCTGTCGATACAGGGTTTCATAATAAAGAGAAACTGTTTTTAGATAATCCATATCCTTAGACGGACCGCTGGAAAGTTCCAATGCCCACCAGTTGTTCCAGTCAAAAAGGATTCCTACCCTTGCAGGTGTCCTTCCATTCAAAAAAGTATCTCCTATATGCGCTAGCTCAGCTCCCAATACACTTGATTCCCTGAAAACTCTTGTATCCTCTCTTCCTGAATGGCTAATAATTGCCCCGTGGAATTTTTCCTGTCCGGCAACAGACTGTCTCATCTGGAAAAACAGGCAGGTATCTGCTCCATGCGCCATTGCCTGATAGGATAATCTTCTCACTTCACCAGGACGTTTTAGCAGATTATAAGGCTGCCAGTTCTGCTGATTTGGAGACTGCTCTGTTAGAACAAAAGACTGGCCTCCTTTTAAGCCTCGCATAATATCATGCTTCATTGCCACGAAATACGCCGGATCATCTGGCCACGGATAGTTATCCCATCCTACTATGTCCAATTTCTTAGTCATGGTAAATTGATCTAATTTCTTGATAAAACCGGACATATTTGTCTGAATAGGAATCTCCGGATTATATTTTTTCAGAATATCATATTCATTCTGGAAACATTCCGCTGTTGAATCTGTTACAAAGCGCATATAGTCTAACTGAATTGCCGGATTAAACCGATAATCATCATTTAATTCTGTAGGTAGTGTTACTTCTTCAAAGCTACTGACAATTCTTCCCCAGAACGTGGTGTGCCATCTTTTATTCAGTTCATCCACTGTTCCATAACGTTTTCTTAACCATACACGAAACTTTGCCTGACAGGTCGGACAGTAACAATAGGTTCCATATTCATTGGAAACATGCCACATCGCAAGTGCTGGATGATGGGCGTAACGCATAGCCATTTGCTCTGCAATTGCAGCTGCTCTTTCTCGATATTTCAAGCTGTTTACGCAGAAGAACACGCGCATTCCATGAGTTCTTTTTCTTCCTGCAATATCAACAGGAAGTACTTCTGGATATCTGGTGGACAGCCAGGCCGGTTGTGCAGTAGTTGGAGTAGCAAGGCATACATGAATACCGTTTTCCCAAATTTTATCAATGATTCGGTCCAACCATTCGAAATTATAAACACCCTCGTCTGGCTCAAGCTTTGCCCATGAAAAAACTGGAAGAGTTAATAAATTAATTCCAGCTTTTTTAAACAAACGCATATCCTCATCTATTGTCTGATCATCCCACTGGTCAGGATTATAATCTCCGCCATAATATATTCTGTCTGCTTTCTTCATCTTAATTTTCCTCTCATATTGTTTCTGTAATTTACAGCATTCTCATGTTCCGCAAACTTCAAGTTTAACAGCATTTCAAACTCATCTAATTAATATCGCATATACGTCTCTATCACCGGTGCTTCTGTAATTCCGGTCGCAGGTATCTGCAAATGAGTGGATGCACCATCTTTCAACTTCCAGACAAGAGTAGTATCCACTTTTATTTCAAGATGATTTTCACCGTCCAGAAGTGCATCTGTAACCTCCACTTTCGCAGGGAAGCCAGCCAAATAGCCCACATCTTCTCCGTTTAATTTCACTCTCAGGCAATCCGCCGCTTCCGGGAATTTCAAGCTATAATGCTCTCCTTCGTTCTTCTTCCAGGTGAAGCTTCCTGTATATAGGTAGCTTCCCGTATAAGCAGGGAAATAGCCCCTTCCGTTCATGTTTGGAAGCTCTTTATCTGCTTTTAGCTGCAGAGTTTTTCCTTCTTTGGTTGTTACTTTCCACGGAATATAGAGGGTAGTCTGTTTCTCAAGACAAAGTATATCAGGCTCAATTTTTTGTCCTTCTTCTTTAATATGCTCTATTGATTCCAGGCACAAAAAGCAGCTCTCTCCAGGCTCCAGACTTCCCGGAATCTGATACGCATATCCTTCAGCCTGTGCCGGATAAGACTTCAAATCAAAGCTTTTAGCGCGATTAAACCAGGAATCATAAAGGGTCAGTCCATCCAATTTTTCAGCCTGTACAAGCAAAGCAAAATCAGCTCTTCTGAACACGCTTTCGTTAAATAGCATTGCGCAAAGCCCTTCCTCTGTCTGGTTCACGATCATACGAAGATCCTGAAGGTTTTCGGAAATTGTTCCCTGACCGTTATCTGTAACTGCAAGTTTACGCATCCTATGCTTTTCACTTTCTGCCACAGCTTTTTGGGCCAGATTATCTAATGTTACAATTTCCACCCACTTAGAAAATACTTCTGGCAGTTCTGTTCCTTTGGTAGTTTTTTCAGGCAATTTATCAATTATGTAAACCTTTAATTTATTTTTCTGATTGGCTTCTATAAACTGTACTACACGCTCATCCAAACACTGCACATATGGAATAATCAGACTTGCGTAGGTCTTGTCCAGAATCTTCAGAACTCCATTTTCTACAATAGCTTCTGCAAAAATATCTGCCGGAATCACATCATAATCCAGCTGTTTTTCCATAAGGGCACGGCCTGGTTTCTGGAAGTACATTGCTTCGCCGCACCACTCGCTTTCTCCGTGATAAAGGATTGCCGCATCTGCCAGATGGGTTCCACTGCTGAGAAAATGGGCACTCCTGTTCATGTATTGCATGAGCCAGGTGAAACACTCAAATCCCGGATTATTACCGCCTGCATAAAAATGCGGCGGACAATCAGGATCTGGATATTTCATGGAAAAAGCATGTGGCGTGAACTCATTAATTCCTCTTACAAGCATATGGTTAGTCAGCCATTTCATAAAGGAATTACCTTCTGCCCATCCATAGTTTCCGAAGATTTCACACAGCGCACGGTCTTTTTTGTTTTTCTGAATATGAGCTGCCGAGCTTCCTAATTTGGCCAGTCCGAAATGGAAAAATTCGCCGTCGCGGTCTCCTGCAATCCATTGATGAACCGGTTGTGTAAATCCCGGTACAATCTGATGATGAACAACATCAATGCCAGCCATATGCTGTCCTTCCATTTCCCTGAAATAATGTCCGATGCTGCAGCCCATCCGTGCATGTGCATTGTCATCTTCAATAATATGTCCGATATATTCTACACCATGTACCTGACACCAGCTTCCAATCTGACCGCTGAAGCAGGTATGTACCAAATGGGTCATTGCATCCATATATTCTGTACGAACCTTTGTGGTTTTTTCTTCAGAATCGTACCACAATGCAGGAAGATTGGTGAGAAATTCCTCTTTCCAGGTCTCTGTTAGTTTTCTTTCCAGCTCATCGCTCCAAGGCAATCTGATATCTTTCTGGCCTAACATGTTGTCAAAGGGATAGCCTTTTACGTTGCCAAGCTCTGGCTCATCAGAGAAGAAGCCAGCAATCACATTTCCGAAATATTTACTGTAGCGAGCGTAATGCTTTTCATAAACTTCATCCAACAATACCTTGACAGATGAGGAATCGATCAGATTCATATAATGATCTCTTCCGCCCCCGGTTCTGGTGGTAAATAAGATAAAAAGGCGATAAGCTCCTTCCGGAAGATCAAAGTACACAAAACCGTTTTCCATGGTATCTGTAAGATCCAAAATGTCGCTTCCTCTTACTGCCAAGGTCTGTCCATCTGGCTTTGGTACTGCCAGAATTCCCAGTAGTCTTCCATCTGAAGGAATAAAATTTTCCACCAGGACTGCACCGCTGCGGCAGGGACCCATAATGTCCATATGTCGCTCTCCAAGGTACAGCTTTGACTTTTCCGGGTGCTTTTCAAATCCGCCGTTAGCATATCCGGTTGGAAACTTTTTGTCATCCAGAATCCAGAGACGAAGCCCTCTTTTTTCAGTTTCTGCACAAATAAAATCCAGATTTTCCCACCACTTAGGACCACAGAAATCCGGATGTGGTCTGGATTCCAGACACACCTCACGGATACCGCATTTCTCTATTTTATCCAGCTCTTTTCCGATTGTTTCATTATCTTCCCCTTTCATCCAAAGGAATGGCAAAATGTGGCTGGTACACTTTCCCTGAAGCAAAGCTTGTAAATGTTTCATACGATCTCCTGTTTCTTTTGTATCATAATATTGGTTCGTTTATGTGCGATTATTTTTGTCAGAATCAGGTCAAAATTTCTTATTTGCTGCTACGCATATGGTTCTGTATTCACCGTATGCACTAGTTGGATCTCCCTCTTTCCAAGGGCAGGTTGCACAGTAAAAGTGATACAATGTGTCATCTTTTTTTACAATAGATGCCTTATGAACATGACCGCTGTAATAAGTTCCCTCCGGGCCAAAAGAGAGGATTGGTTCCCTTACTTTTTCCCAGTGAAGGAGATCAGCAGACAGGGCCAGTCCTTCCTGGGCGTGACTGTGTCCATCCTCATAAATCTTGCCATAGCCAAAGTAAAAATTTACCCAAATATCCCCATCCTTCACAATATATGGATCAGATACAAAGCGCTCATCCCAGGATTCCCGGTTTACCTTCATCACTGGATTTCCTTCATATCTTTCCCAGTGAAGAAGATCCTTTGAGGTTGCAACACCTGTCTGTTCCGTCCAGCGTTCTTCTTTGTCTTTTGCATTATAAAACATGTACCAAATGTCATTATTGCGGATAATGCAGGCTTTATAGAGTCCGCCTGCTTCCCAGTCGGCACCGTCTTTCCAGGAGAAGCAAGGCTTATCCGGAAAGTGCCAGTCCAGCAGCTCTTCGTCTTCTGTCCACGCCAGACCAATTTCAGCGGGGCCATTTTCATAGCCTGTGGAAGGATAAGAATGATAAACCATCCAATATTTTCCATCTACTTTTCCAAGCTTTGGAATCTGATTAAAATCATCACTTTCTTTAATCATCCAGGTGGCTGCACCGCCAATGCGATCCCAACGGTCGGAATCCAGATTTCGTTTGAGAATTACGCCTTTATGCTCCCAGTGAAGAAGATCATCACTGGTTGCTAAGGCTGACTGATATCCTTTGCCGTCGAAGCCTGTATACAACATATAATACTTGTTCTGATGCCAGAAAACAAATGGAATATCTACTGCTTTTTCATCAAATGCACCAAGAATTCCGGATCCATGAAGTACTGGTTTTTCATAACGGTAAGGAGTCAGATACTTCTGTATTTTCGGGTCTGTTAATTCGATCATTTTATGTATTCTCCTGTTTTATAATCTATTATTTATCAACCTGGCATGTTTTAGTGACTGTGCACAGCTTCATCTTAACAGTGCCACAGGTGCCATCTCTCATAACAAGCGGGGGCTTTCTCACATTTCCCCAGGATATATGCGGGTAGGAAAAATCCTGGTTTATCATCAGCTTAACGGGCTCTGTATGATTCCTTCCAAGTACTCGCAAATAGTCCAGAACTATGTAACAATCCGTGGCGTCTTCTGCTTTTTCCCCGCACACCTCAATACGAATCGTATGCTCTCCATAAGGCAGGTCTTTAATAGAAAAAATCGGCAAATGATAGCACTTATCGTAACCTGCAGAGCAGCAGGAGAAATCAACTCCGGCACTTCTCTGGCTGATATGGGATGCTTTCTTTTCCCCGTCTATATATACGTCTGCCATACCAAACGCAGGATCCTGAGGGCCGTACCATAGGATTCCGGTGCCCTGAAATTTACAGGTAAATGCGGCGCCTTTTTCCCTGCTCCACATCTCCGTTCCGTGGTCACTTTCCTTCTTATCCGTTACCTGATACCAGGTTCCGGTATAGGCAATTCGCGAATCAGATTCCAGAATTTTTTCTTCTTTCGGATCGAGCACTTCCAAACGGATATTAGCTTTGGAGACTTCCCGACTTTCATTCTGATCGGACTTCTTTTTGGCACCGAATATTTTCAGCATTCCGATTTTATCAGCATCTTTTTCCCTATTAAATGCATCCTGTATTTTAGTTCGGTTCTCATTATAAACATACGCTTCTGCAATATCCTCTTTGGTACTTTTGAAATCATTACTTCCATGATATTCTCCATCATAACGCCCAAAAAGAATATCATCTCGCATGTCTTCTCCCCAGGAAGTCACTGGCATTTCACCCCAGATATTGGATCTGGTAAAGCGCTTTGCAGTTCCCTGATTTCGTGAAATATGGTCCGTGGGATAAAGAGAAATTCGTCCCTCCTGATCTGGATCCAGATTTCTTCTCCAGGATAAAGTGTCCACAGATGGATCCAGAATATATGCTATTCCAAGCTCATCCAGCCCGCCGCAATCTACACCTACACGAAGCTTTATCTGCTTGGGGAGATGCTTTTCCAGGTGAAGAATCTCATATGTTGTGTAGAAGGTTCCGTCATTTTGAATCTCTATTATCCACTCTATAGATAGCGTTTTTTCATATCCGCCCTGAATTCGAACTTCTACAAAATTCTGTTTTTCTTTCACCGCAAAAGAGGTCATATACCAGGCTCCAAGCTTCAGGTATGGTACATTTAATATTGGACCGCCAACCAGAATTTTATTATTCCGCCTTGCCCAGCCGCCGGTCAGAAGACCGGTCTTAACATTGAAAGAAAACTTAAAATCATTTCCCGTTATGAAAACTTCCTGGTTTTCTTTATGAATCTTTAAAGCTTTTATATTTTCTGTTTCATCTGCACTTAACTCAAACAGCGGAGCTTCCACATAATCTCGGGAAAACACCTTCATTTCATCTATCTGGCAGTCATTTCCGTCCAGAAATTTCAGTGTCACCGGAGACTGATCCTCTGCATTTTCCAGTGATAGTAAAACCTTAATTACCTTTCCCGGCGCACATTCCGGAAGCTTCCAGATACCGCTTTCATCACCGCATTTCCACTTCACTTTGACCTCATTTAAATTAGTGTGACAGAACCGATTTTCTATAATCAACAGAACCTTTTTCTCCTGAGCCTTTACTTCGCTGTGAATAACTTTAATTGGAGAATAGGCTTTTCTGGTCATGTAAAACTCCGGTTTCTTTCTTCTCCAGACATCAATAATTCCCCATTCCATCTGTCCGTTCCCACCATCATAAAGATCCGTTTCATCGATTCCAGCCCAGATTGCACCGCCAAGAGCACCCTCTGTATTCCAGATATTATCCCAGAAAATACGGATGCTTTCGCCCCAGTAGCTTCTGATGTTTGGATCTCTTCGCATCTCCTCACGGTTGTAGCAGGCTACATGCACATATTCGTCATGAAGCACAGGCATATCTTTTCCAGGTGCACCTCCCACACTTAAATTGTCCTTTTTTCCTGCCAGATCAGCATTATATTCAGAGTAATGAATGCTCCAGATATCCGGCATTTCATGTTCTTCCCGAATAGTCATTGGATAGCTGAATTTTGTCATTCTGGTAGGATCCTTCAAATGCGCAAAGCGATTAAGAAGATCAAAGTTATGACCTCCAAAGGACTCATTACAAAGAGACCAGATAATTACGCAAGGATGATTGTAATCCCTCGCCATTGTTTCTGCAAAATGACTGAGATAACGGTTTGTTTCCTTAGGATCGCGCTGTGTATAGGGCAATGTCCTTGCAATAAATGCCAGTGCCAGTTCATCCTCCACATAAATTCCATGCTCATCACACTGGTCAAGAAAATATTCGCTTGGCGGATAATGGGAGGTTCGAATATAGTTGCAGTTTGCTTCTTTAAACAATGCTACATCCTGTTCAATCAGCTCATTGGTCAATGCACGTCCATTTCTTGGACTGATTTCATGGCGGCACACACCGCGTAATTTCACCTCGTTATGGTTTACAAATAGACGATTACCCTTGCGTTCCAGCTTTCTAAGTCCTACCTTTTTGTTTATCTGTTCCAGTGGTTCCCAGGTACCAGAGATAGAATCTAATTTATATAATATAAGTTCAAATCTGTATAGTCTTGGGTGCTCTGCATCCCAGAGAACCGGGTTGGCTACGTACAGCTGATCGGTGTAATAGCCTTTTATTTTATTGTCTAAAACCAGAGATTTCTCCTTTGTTTTTATACCGTTTGGATCATATAAAGCAAACTCAGCTTTATATACAGCAGCACTAGCAAGCCGACCTTTTTCCTTCCCGGCAGCCATTTCCGCAGACCGTATTTTCCCCTTCCCATCTATGCTTTCAGGCATATTTGCCAGGTCTATATCCACCCGCAGACTGCAGGTTTCCATGTCCTCATCAAACAATGGTGACAAGTAAAGTGCGTTCACATAAGCTTCCGGCAATACATACAGCCAGCTGCTGTGAAGCATCCCGCCATGGCTATAGGCACTGACAATATCTGATTCTTCATCCACATCGATAGCAAGTGAAAGCGTCTGTTTTCCACATACTTCCTCCGTAATGTCCACATTCCATGTAATAAATCCGTTTTCATGATATGCCACCTGTTTTCCATCCACATAGACTGTAGCAAAACCATTAATCCCCTGAAATTTCAGCACAATACGACTTTGTTCCTCTCTCTTTGGAAGCTGTATCTCCCTCTCATATCTGTAGTGCTGTGATAATCCCTTTTTGTGAAGAATTCCCATGTCAAAGGGCACCTGAACCTGTTGTACTGCACCATCTTTTTTGTCTGTTACTTTCCAGCTTCCATCCAGGCAGATTACTGAATTTTCTGCCGCTTTACTCCATTTTGGAAGGGGAATCACTCTTGGCATAGAATAATTTTTTAATTCATCTATAGTCATATTCATTTGTCTTCCTCCAACAGCATTTGTATTCTGAAAGACTCCCGCACGCCTGGAATCAGCTTTACATCAGGTCTTCGAACGCAGCCTCGTACCATTCTGGGATAATTAAAGTCTACTGCAATATTCATTTTGAATCCACCTGTATAACTGCTTCCTTCCAATACTGCATAATCAATCGAAGTGTATGTATTCTGCGCTTTTGCTTCTTTTGTTCCGGTTACCTCTATGCGAAGTGTATGTTTTTTTTCTTCCAGTCCATGTACCTCTGCCAGTATCTGTCTATAGCGTTTTTCATAGCCTCTGCTCATTCCCGGAAAATCCACTTTCGGTGGGTACTGACTCACATCTTTCTTCCAGAGTTCTCCGTCCAAATATACGTTACACATCCCATATAAAATATCCCATGATCCATAAACAGTGATTCCTGTCCCTGTAAAACTCAGTTCCGCGTAATCTCCTGCTGTATTGCTTAATGTTTCAGATCCGTTAAGATTTCCACAGTAATCTTCCATTTTTATCCAATTACCCACATAATTTATTCGCGGATCCAAATTATTTACAATAGCTCCTTCTGTTAATTCAGGTGCCGGTTCTAACCGAACCTTACACCCCTGAGAAACCATTCGTACTCTATCCGGTTCTGTTACATAATAAGCTCCACCCTTCTCTCCTAAGCCACCACTTGAAATGCCGATTTCTGCTTTCACACGGTGTGGCATATGGCGGAATAGCTTCTGAACTTCATATGCAGTTTCCAGTATTCCATTCTGAAAAAGAGTAAGATAAAAACAAATATCAAGGGTATTTTCATAGGTTCCGCTTATCTTTATCTGTACATTTTCTGCCCCATCCACAGAACAAATTTCAAGGCTTCTCCCTATCCATTTCCCAAGTAAGAATCCTGCTGTATTCAAGAACGGACCGCCTTTTATCAGTACTTTTTTTCCTTGTTTTTGTATAAGCCCAGCTTCCTTTAATAGACATTTTTTTCTGGAAAAAATATAAAAAATATTATCATTTTCTATGTGAAGAGCATCTTCTGTCCACTGAATTTTCCAGTTTATATTACAGATTTCATTCTGCCTTCTGAAACAATTTATCTTTGTTTCCACAGCAGAATTCTCATTTTCCCACTCCACGTATGTTTCTTTTGAAGCTGCTTCATATGCATTTTTCAAGTGATAATATTCTGGCTTCGGATTATGATTCACGTCCAGAATCCCCCATTCATACTCCTTCAGCCCTTCAAAGCTACCGTCCTCATCCACACCAGCCAGAACTACGCCACCAAGGCATCCTGGAGTCCGAGCTGATTTTTCTACAAAAGTACGAATACTTTTTCCCCAGAAATCACGGATTCCAGGATCTCTTTGAATTTCATCCCGGTTATGGCATACTACCGGTGACCAGACCTCGTGAAGTACAGGCACTGGATAGTCTGCATCTGCAATCATATATCCAATCTCATTTTCTGCCCCGGGTGTGTGGAAAATCACCATCTGATCATATGTCTTGTCAAAAGGAAGACGCCAGTCAATATCATGAACCGGCCATACATCCATCTGTGGTTCTTCTTCTGGAATGGACATTGGCAAATGGAAGGTCATCAGGCGAATATCATCCAGTTCCCTGATGCGGTCACGAATGATTCCAAAATTTACTCCCCATGCACAATCGTGTCCTAATGACCAGAGAAGTACACTGGTATGGCTTCCATTTACAAGCAATTCTTCTGCTGCTGTTTCAAATTCTTTCTGCATATGTGGCAGCTCACTGATGTTTTTTTTGGTCTGTCCCAGTTCATAGAAAGGAGCTGTATTTTCCACCCAGAATCCCATTTCATCACACAGCTCCAACATTTTTTCACTAAAAGGATAATAGATACTGCGGATAAAATTAATGTGTGCTGCCTTAAATAATTCCAGATCACAACGCAAAACAGTCTCCCAATTTTCCATCTTAGAATCTGGTTCACGGTAACAGATCCCCAGCAGCTTTACAGGCTTATGATTCCAAAAAACCTGCTGATTTTGCCGCTTCAAAGAACGAAATCCAAGCTTTTGTCCATGCCTTATATAGGTCTTCTCATTACTCTTATCTGATAACTCAAGCACTATATTCACCTGGTACACAGCCGGATTATCAGGTGTCCAGCACTGTACTCCCTGACATTTAAATACAGTTGTTTTCACTCTGGCAGTGTCTTGTCTGAGCTCACCTTTTTCTTTCACAAGGACACTACTTTTATCTCTGATTTCCAGAAAGGCGGCAACATTTTCTTTACTTGTACTCCCTCTGTATTTTATGATTAATTCCATCTGTCCCTCTGGATTTTCTGCCGTATCCAGCCATATCAGCTTCTGTTTTCTCATTGCTTATTCCCCCGACGATCTATCCTTACTGTTTTCTTATTTATATCGTATACTCATAATATCCGCTTCCCACAGTCATGATTTCCTTCCCATCCGGTGATTCCAAATGCGCTGTAAGCCCCGGCGGAATCTGGCAGAAGACCCTGATTTTCTCATTTTCCCATTTCCACTTTACACTGATTTTTCCATAAGGATGCAGGGTCCAGGCACTTACCCAGTTCAAGCCTTTTTCCGGGTGCGGCTGAATTCGGATTTCTTCAAATGAAAGCCCGTCGCGAACCAGTTCCATCCCTCCAAGAGATCCATAAAACCACTCTTCAATACTTCCCAGCATCAGGTGATTCTGGGAACCGTGAATGTTTCCAGGCTCTGGTCCGTCCCATTCCTCAGTAAGGGTTGTTGCTCCATTTACGACCTGATAGCCGTATCCTGGTTTATCTGTAATATTCGTCATCTCATTGAGCACATCTGACATGCCATATTTCATCAGTGCAGCAATCAAAAACGGATGTCCCACATCACCAGCTGTGATGGCATAGCCTCTTTTTACCACGTCATCCTTCAGCTGCGAAACCACTTTATCCTGATATTCCTCCGGCACCAGTCCCACGATCAGGCTCATGGCCTGTGCCGCCTGACTGCCGTTTGCATAACGTCCGGTCTGGTCATCCAGAAACTGCAGATTGTATTCCTCAAATACCAGTTTCATTTTCTTCTGATACGCTTCTGCAACCTCTTTTTTCCCGAGAAGCTGTGCTATTTTTGCCATAATCTGAAGGTCATAATAATAAATACAAGTCGCCACAACAGGAACCGGAGTGTTCTGGGAATGCGGGGTGCAAGGACCGATATCCAGCCAGTCTCCAAGCCCGTGATGAAGCACTTCATGGTGTGTTTTAGACGAAAGATACTCCACATATTTCTTCATTACCGGGAAATATTTTTCCAGCAATGCAAGATCTCCGTAACGTTTGTATGCATACCAGGGAGCCAGCACACAGGCACTTCCCCACTCAGGTGAATCCAGAAATCCCTTATGCCACTTATCAAATCCAGTCACATATTCCGGACAAATATCCGGTATCAGACCATTTTCCCGTTGGGAATCTGCCATATCTCCTTCAATTTTTGTATACAGATTATGCACATCCAGATTATACATAATGGAAGGTCCGATCAGATGTGTCTGCTCCAGCCAGCCTAGCTTTTCCCTATGTGGACAGTCTGTGAAATAACTTTTTGTATTGCTTTTGATTGCCTGCAAAATAATCTTATGTATCTGATTAAACAAGGTGTTGGAGCAGCAAAAATCACCAGCTTGATCTACATCAGGGTAAATAAATTCCCCCTGTAAAGAAATTTCTTTTCCCGGCACAGCACCTGTCATCTCCACATAACGGAACCCTGTATACGTAAAATCCGGTGCAAATTCCTGTTCTTTTTTGTCATTTAAAACGTATGTCCAGGCATAATCTTTTCCTGTTACAGACTGATCAATCCGTCCGTTTTCATCCAACTTTTCCGCAGTTTTTAGCACCACCTTCTGTCCTGCTCTGCTGCCATTTGTTTTCAGGAAAATCCTTGCCCATCCGGAAAAATTTTTTCCCAGATCATACTGCCATACCCCTGTTTCCACTTCTCTCACACTAACCGGTTGATAGATTTCCTTTACCCTTAAAGGTTCCATTGGTGCCGGTTTCAGTTCCCCTAAAGGTGGTTCTACACACACTGCAGCTTCCCAGATTTCCGACGCTTCTGATGTTAAATATTCCCTTGTCCACCGTTTTCCATCGAAATCCTCTCCACCGTAAATACAGCAGAATTCAATCGGACTTTTGGCTCTCTTCCAGGATTCATCTGTCACCACATATTCTCTGCTGCCATCTTCATAAACCAGCTCCAGCTGGCACAGAAGCTTGGCTTTTCCATAGGAACGCTGGAAATACACATAGCGTCCTCCCGGAACATTAAACATACAGTCACCCAGCTTTACCAGAATTATATTCTCCGTATTTTCCCCTTCTGCAAAATATTCCGAGACATCATAAGCCGTATAAAAGCAGGTCCTTCGAAAATCTGTCCAGCCCGGTTCCATTACATGGTCAGACACTCTTTCTCCATTAATCCAGCACTCAAAAGCCCCCATTCCACACACATAAAGCTTGGCTAGCTTCACCGCCTTTTTACAGCCAAATTTCTTCCGGTACAGGTGATATTCATGGTCCTTTGTCTCACCAATGAACTTCCCTTTCCAGTCCTCGCGATTATGATAGGCGGTCTCAAAGGAGCTCTCTTCCTCTGCAGTTATCACACCCTCATCGCTGGAAAATATACAGCTTACATGCCAGGTCATTCTTTTTCCTGACTGAAGTTCCTTTCCTTCATACTGAATTCCAGCCATCCGGGAAGCTTCTACAGTTCCGCTGTCCCAAACAGAATTTCCCTGCTCATCCCAGACCTGCACCCGATAGCTTTCCTGGTGCACATTCCTTTTTTCTGTCTCAACTCTCCAGCTAAATACAGGTTTTTTACTTCCTACCAGGATATTTTCCCGGCGATTATCTGTCATCAGATCGTACAGTTTCATTGCAAATTCCTCCCTCTTTATGGATAATTTATTATAAAATTTACCTGATATATTTTGAATGGAAAAAACGTATATCTCCTATGTAGATTTTTCATATCCCCCACATTAAAAAGCCCTCCCCAGCGAAAACACATAACCTGTGCCTTTCCGCTGAAGAGGGCTTCTCTTTATGAAAGCAGAATTTTTAAAGCTTTATTGTTTGTCTTATTTAACAGTTTTCTCATTCAGAGTTTCAAGGATTTCATCAAAGTCTTCATCTGTCTGGCTCTTGATGTCATCAATGTAATCTTCCCATGCATCGTCATCATTAATGTCGTTCTCACCTGTGATAAACTGAAGCGCAAGCTCTTTTGCTCGTGTCTCGCAGGTTCCGTCATATCCAAGCTCTGCTTTTACAGAAGACTCTTCAGCAGTCAGATAAGTAACCGGTGCTCTGTCGTATGGGGAAACAGAATCCTCTCCGCCGTTGGCATCAGACTCAACCCAGTATTTTCCTTCATAGTAACCTTTTTCAGCATTCCACCATGGCTCCGGATTACAAGCAACCTCAAGCATTGCGTTGAAATCAAGCGGGTTAAATGGAATACCGGTTCTGCAAACGCTAGAAGAGGTAAGTCCATACTCAGCGGATTTTGTTGCAGGTGTTGCATCGTTCAAAATATCATCTACGAAAGTCTTAGTTTCATCAGTTTCTGTATAGGTTTCGCCTTCAACACCCCAGTTCATAAGGTTTACCATCTCATCAGAATACTGATAGTCAATCATTGCTACTGCATATTCCGGATGCTCGGTTTCTGCACTGATATAAATACCCATATTTGCATTCAGAGATTTTGCAGCCTGTCTGGAACCCCATTTCCAGGCAGTACCATACTCTGTATTCTCCGGAAGATATGCAAGCCCCCATTCCATATTTTCATCTGTCTTAGCAGTATTCCAGCTCGCTACAGATCCAGACCAAAGTGTCGGGCAAATACCGCCAACATTTGTGGTAGCTTTTGTCTGACCCTGATTGAAGTCTGCTGTTGCAAACTCAGGATCAATATATCCTGCCTCATATAAGCTGTTCAGATATTTCAGGCACTCACGGAAGTTATCCTCAATCGGTCCGAATACCCATTCCTCACCGTTGTAGTACAGGCAATCCCATGTGTGGAAAATTCCAACAAATCCACGGTACAGGGAGTAATCCTTTGTGTTGTTGATAATAACATAATCAAGATCAAGTGATCCATCGTCAATCTTTGCCTGCATGTCAGAGCAAAGCTGTGTAAACTCATCCAGTGTAGCAGCCGGCTGCCAGCCGTTTTCCTTAAGAAGGTCAAAACGATACGCAAATGCTGTGAAGGACTGTGCTCCCTGGATATCATCCGGGTTATAGAAGCCGTCCATAAAGTAATACATGGATCCGTCCTCATTCTTTGCGAAATCCTCGCCACCGTTTGTCTCTTTCATATATTCCGGATAGTAAACCATATAATCGGAATAATCAGCAAGATTTAATAAGATTCCGTCCTCGCCGTACTCATTGACAGCTGATCCCTTTGTTACAGTGGCAATATCCGGAACTGAACCGGACTGAAGTACAACCAGCTCATTTGCCGTATAGTCCGTTGCAGCTGTTCTTGTCCATGTGATGTCAAGCTTGCAGCCAAGGTAATTTTCCATAGCCTCCTGCCATTTTTCCTGAATCAGTGTTCCATCAGAAGACTGCTGATAATCTGCGATGCTTACTTCCAGATGTAAGGTTCCGTCCTCAAGCTCCGGAAGCTCAATGCCGTTATCTGCAGCTGTTGCTTTTGGTGCTGAATCCTCTGCCCATACAGCAGTTGTTCCTATGGTTGTGAAAAGTCCTGCAGCCATTGCTACTGACATTCCCATAGCGGTAAGTCTTTTGGTGGTTTCTCTCTTCATAATTTCCTCCATTTTCTTTTGTAGACATTGTTGAATAGTAAACGTGTGTCTTTTATTTATAAGGAAAGCTGTCCCCCAGCTTCCATATAATCTGAATATCAGCCCTTAACAGCTCCTACCTGTACGCCCTGTGCAAAGTATTTCTGGATGAACGGATATACCAGAAGGATTGGTCCTATGGTTGCGATTACGCAGGCATACTGTACATTCAGACTGTTTAGGTTACCATTACTGATCATCTGCTGTGCATTACTCATGTTTGAAGTATTGGATGTAAATACAATTTTTCTAAGAAGCATCTGAATCGGCTGTTTTGCAGGATCCTTAATGTAAAGAAGTGCTTCATAGTAGCTGTTCCATACGCCAACAACGGAAAACAGACCGAAGGTTGCGTACAATGCTTTTGAAAGGGGCACATAAATCTTTGTAAGAATCTGGAACTCACTGGCTCCGTCAATTCGGGCGGCTTCCCTGATCTCCGGGGAAATTCCCTGATAGAACGAACGATAAATGAAAATATTATAAGCACTTACCGCATTTGGCAAAATCAGTGACCACCAGCTGTCATACAAGCCCAGATTCTGAATCAACAGGTAAGCAGGAACTGTACCACCACTGAAAAACATAGTGATCAGCAGGATAATGGACAATGGTTTTCTCAGTACGAATTCCGGTGCCATCATAACGTAAGCCATAAGAGAATTCAAAACCAGGCTGACAATCATAGTTCCCACTGCAATTACAATCGTATTCCAGTAAGCTCCCAGTATATTCTCATCCTTGAATAAGGCTTTGTATCCGTCCAGATGAAATTCCTTTGGAAAGAAGGTAACCTGACCGGTTGTGATCATGCGGTTGCTAGACAGTGAAGTGGCAATTACATTCAGGAACGGATATAGAAATATAATCGCTACAATGATCATGAACACAATGAGGAACACGTCAAATGCTCTGCTGCCAATATGTATTTTGTTATTCTGTTTTTTTGCTTTTCCAAATGACATGAATTTTTCCTCCTACCACAAACTGTTTTCCGGGTTGATTTTTCTGGTAATCATGTTTGCTCCAAATACCAGAGCAAAACCAATGACTGAAATAAACAGGTTTACGGCTGTTGCATACGAGAATTTACCTTCCACGATACCTTTCTGGTAAACAAAGGTTCCGATTACTTCCAGCTGACTTCTGTTTGTGTCGTTCTGCATCAGAAGGATCTTGGTATAATCACTGTTCAGCACATTTCCAAGATTCATGATCAGAAGAATCGTAGTAGTTGGCTTAATAGTCGGCCAGATAATATTTTTGATTTTCTGCCAGCGGTTTGCACCGTCAATATTTGCTACATCATACAAGGTTACATCTACATTGGATAATGCAGACAAATACATGATGGAACTCCATCCTACTGTCTGCCATACCTGCGAACCGAGATATAAAGGAAGGAAATACTGACTTCCATTATTCATATCCACTCTCGCCATTCCCAAAAGATTTCTTATATCGTTGAAAAGTCCGCTGGTAGAACCAAATCCGTTTAACATAGAGCAGATAACTACTACAGAAAGGAAATGAGGAATATAGGAAATTGTCTGTACTGCACTTTTAAATACCTTTCCTCTTAACTCATTCAGCAGAATAGCAAAGATAATTGCCGCCGGAAACGTAAATAACAAATTCAGAACTCCAATTTTCAGCGTATTCCATATAATCTGTCCACTGTTTACATTTTTAAAGAATTTGATAAAATTTTTCAGTACAGGCTCCAGCCAGTTACTGTCCCAGACACCTTTTGATGCTTTATAATTCTTAAATGCGATCAGAATTCCATACATTGGAACATATTTGAAAATGATCAGCATGATCAGCGGTGCCAGTGCCATAATGCAAAGGGCTTTCTGTTTCCATAGCAGTTGCCAGAATGTTTTTTTCTTTGCCGCATATGGAATGGATGTGGTGTTTGACCTTTTCGCCATATTTCTCTCTCCTTCCGGTCTTGTGTTTCTGATGTAATTATTGTATTGTATAAATCGCAGTGTTTGAATGGAAGATTCATAATTTTTTCATGTATATTTTACATTTTTTTCAGAGTTTTTCCGCTAAACATGGAATATTCTCAGGTTTGTCCAATAATTTTCCATGACACCCTGTAAAGAATTTATTGTAAAATATGATTAAGAAAGGACAGGCATTATATATGAAAAAGCACAAAACAATCCTGCTTCCCCTTGGACGGCAGTTTTCTATTATCTTAGTATTATTTATTGTCTGCACGGCAGGCATTACACTATACAACACTCAGGATTACGTTCGGGTACAGACCGACTTTCTTAGCAGCAGTCTGGACTCTTATTCCTCGCAGCTTGCCAAAAATACCCTGGAAGCCTACGATAGCTACAAAAACATATGCTATAGCGTTGCATACAGCTCTGTAGTTCAGGATTTTCTCAGCAGTAAGAACAGGCAGAGTTCCTATGAAGCTTATCAGGAGCTGCGAACACAGCTGGAAAACACCTTCCTTCTGAATCCATATATTTCTGATATTGCAGTTTACGGACAGGATGGTACCTTTGCCTCCCTTGGAGGATCTGCTTTCAGCTACAAGCCCTTTGCCGATAAGCTTGAGGAAACCTCGTTTCCCTACTGCACCGTTGGCACCTCCTTAATAAACGGAACCAACTGCCATATCCTTGCCATGCCGATCTGTACCTTAGGTACCGGACAGAGCCAGCGCCTTGGCATCCTTTTTCTGGCCATTGACATTAATCATCTGCTTAGCAACTCTATGACCAATATGAATAGCCAGAAGCTTTATGAACCGGAAATCCTGTTTGCAAATGCACAGCAAGAGCTGATTTATGGAACAAGAAGCCTTTACCGTACCGTTCTTAGCACCCCCGCACCTCAGTCTGAAGCAGACACCTACGAAGTAAAAGCAAACAGCTCCCCGGTAACCTATATCGCAAAATGCTATTCCTTTCGCAAGCTTGGACTTTCCCTTTATGTGCTTGTAGACAAAAGTCAGCTAACCAGCCAGATCCAAACTATTTCCCAGCGTCAGTTTCTCGCTACAGGTGCTATACTTCTGCTGGTTTTCCTCTTTGTAACCTTCCTTTACAAGCCATTTTTGGATTCGCTGAAACAGCTGATCGATTTTATGAAAAGTATTTCCGCCGGAAACAGAAAAGCAATCAGAAAAGGTGCCCAGATTCATCAGGGCTTAATTGGGTCTACTGAAATCAACGATATTTTTAACGCATTTAACGAAATGCTGATCAAAACCGAAGAACTGAATCATACCATTTTTGATTCCTATACCAGAATGTATGAATTGGAAGCCAACAACCGCAAAACAGAAATTGCATTTCTGCGAAGCCAGATTAATCCGCACTTTCTTTACAATACGCTTACCATGATCTGCGGTATGGCTGCAGAAGGCATGACTGATAAGATTATTCTGGTTACAGGTGCACTTTCCCAGATTTTTCGATACAGCATTAAAGGGAACGACTTGGTTTCTCTGCGGGAAGAGCTGGAAATCGTAAAATCTTATCTGATGATCCAAAAGGAACGCTTCGCAGACCGCTTCACCATTGAATATAATTTTTCTGATGATGCCTATGACTGCCTGATACCCAAAATGGTCATCCAGCCACTGGTAGAAAATGCAATTGTCCATGGACTGGAAAAAAGTCTGAAACCCGGTTCTATTCTGATCGGTGCCGGACGAAATCCCCGGCACGGTTATCTGGCCATCTGGATTTTTGATACCGGTGTGGGAATGCCTCCGGAAAAATTACAGGAACTGCGCCATTCCATTGCGGCTTCCGTTCATGACAAAACCGGAGATGCTTCTGCTGATCTGGCAAAAATGGATGCGCAAAATCACGACAGCATCGGAATTCTAAATGTCAATAGCCGTATGGTGCTTTATTATGGAGCTGACTACACTCTTCTCATTGACTCTGAGGAAGGTGTGGGAACTAATATTCAGCTGCGGGTCCCTTATCAGACAAATGATTTTCACAAACATCACAACAGTTCACCCCTTCATCAGGGCATCTAAAGGAGAATATTTATATGTATCAGGCAATTGTAATTGACGATGAAAAATGGGTTGTAAAAAGTCTGATTGCTACCATCAAAAATCAGGACTATTTTGAAATCACCACAGAATTTTATGACGGCCTTTCCGGTCTTGAATATATCCGTATTCATCAACCGGCCCTTGCATTTGTGGATGTAAGACTTCCTGGCATGGGTGGACTAGAAATTCTGCAGGCAGCTCATGCGGAAGGCTTATCAACTCTTTTCATTATGATAAGCGGACATGCTGAATTTGCATATGCTCAGAAAGCAATGTTTCACAATGCGATCGGATACTGTCTAAAGCCATTTTCCAGAAGTGAGCTTATGGATTCCATGCAAAAGGCTTATCAGCTTCTTCAGGAGCAGGAACAAAAAGCAGAAAATCAAGAAGTTTCTTTGGAAGAGCAGCCAAACATTTTTCATCCTCAGCATCTTGTTTCTTCCCACAAATCTGTGCAGATGATGATTGATTATACAGAAAAGCATTATCAGGAAGATATTTCCATACAAAATCTTGCAGAATACTGCAGTATCAATCCTAATTATGCCAGTCAGATTTTTCGTCAGGAAACAGGAGGAACCTTTGTCAGCTATCTGACCAGTCTGCGGATTGAACATGCTGCATGGCTTCTTGCACACAGTGACCAAACCGTATTTGCCATTGCCACTCAGGTTGGCTACAGTGACTATTTTTATTTTGCAAAGGTGTTCAAAAAAGTAAAAGGATGCACACCTACCGCTTATCGAAAGGATTCTGAAGAACATGTGTGATCTTATTTCTAAACAGTTATTGGGGGTTTCCATTGCAGCCGCTTTGATTTTCACAGCCACCGGCTGTGATTCCTCTTCAACTACTACAAAAATCAGCCGTCAGGCACTTCCTGAATCCATTCAGAATCTGTCCTTTGATAAACATTTAAATATCAGTGTTGGCTATTGGAATATTGAAGAGATAGAAAAAGCAGCCGAACCAGACGCTATGACTCAGTATATTGAAGATTTATTTAATATTACGCTGGAACCGATGGCTGTAACCTGGTCAAATTACAAAGAGCGTTATCAGATTTTGAGTGCTACCGGAAGCCTTCCTGATGTTTTTGCCACATTAACACTTTCTTCCAACGACAATAATGACTCCGCAACCTTTTCTGATTTTATCAATACCGGAGTCATCCGTGCTCTGCCTGAGGATCTGACAGACTATCCGCGCCTGAATGAGGTTTTGAATTCTGTATCCTATACCCGATATACAAATGGCAAGTATTATGCCATTCCCCGTGTTTCCTTTCTGGATCCAGTTCTTGGTGCTACAGATGCTGCTATGCTGGTTCGCCGGGACTGGATGGATAGCCTTGGGATTTCCAATCCGGAAAGCTTTCAGGATTTTGCAGACATGACGATTGCTTTTGCAAAAAATGATCCGGATGGAAATGGCATTGATGATACGCTCGGTTACAATGTTAATTCCATAAATGCACTTGGAAAATGGGTGATTCTTGGCATCGCTCCTGAATGCAATGTTTATTCCTGGACGGAAAATAACGGTTTCTATGTTCCTTCCTGGTCCACGGACGCATTCAAGCAAGTAGTAAAGGATTATCGCCTGCTGTACGAAGAGGGTGGTCTGGACCCTGATTTTTACACCAAATCCCCCTCTGCTGTTATGGATGACTTCGCAGCAGGACGGCTCGGTGCCCTGGAATATAAATCCTCCCCTTCTTCACTTATGGAATTAAAAAACAGATGGGATGCCTTGAATGATAAGTCCTTCGAGGACTGTGTGGATGTGCTTCCTGTTTTTCCCGCACCAGACGGGATTCGATACAGTAATTCCTCCAGCATCTTCTGGTCGGAATCTTATATTTCCTCAGATGTAGACGATACAAAAGCAGAGCGCATTCTTGCTCTATTTGAATTTCTTCTTTCTGATGAAGGACAGGATTTCTGTCATTATGGATTAGAGGGAATTGATTATGAAAAGGATAAAGATGGAAATTATTCCTGCCTTCTGGATACAAAAGGAGAAAGCCTTACCACAGCTCTTGCCAGAAAATATCCATCTTCTATTTTGTTTTCCGGTATTGCAACCTGGGGCGGAAGCTGGAAAGATTTTGAAGTCAATGATATGAATACCCTCCGTTATGGAAAATTTGCAACTATTCTTGCTTCTGAATCCGCCAATTACTGCAAGGAGCACACTACGCAGGTCAGCCGCCCTTATGCATTCATGAGCTATCCAAAAGAACCAACAGAGGAATTTAGCACCTCCAATGCATTTAAACAATTCATAAGCTGTATTATCGGAAATGACGATGCCGTAGACATGTGGGAAAATGTGTTAAAGCAAATGCGATCTGACGGACTGGACGAATATATTCAAAGGCAAAATGAAAATTTCGCAAAATCACAAAATTAATTTAAAAATCCCCACCTGAAGCTTTGCTTATACAGCAATAATCTCAGATGGGGATTTTATATAGATAAATTTATTTGATTTTCAAAACATAAGCACAGTCACAAGGCTTCTTTTTCGGTGCTTTTACATAAAGCCCGTCTTCTTTTCTGTAAAAAGCAAGCTCACCTTCATTTCCCAGCATAGTTACCTTCTTAATCTCACCGTCAAAAGCACCACCCTTACGAAGTGTACGGATACAGAACTCTCCGTCCTCTGGCCAGCCAAATGCAATCGCATAAAGAGCATCGCCATGTGTGGTAAAACGGAAGTCCTGAGCAGTAAGAGTATCACTATGCACATCAACAGCATCGCCCTTATCAAGCTGCTCCTGGATTTTTCCCACATCATAATTGGCATCATCTACTGTAGTAGGACCTTCTGCTGCCACCTTAAATGGCCTTGTCTCATAAATTGCCTTACCGTTTAAAGCCAGCCAGTCCCCGATCTCTTCCAAAATACGCACTGCATCGGGATGGAAGGAACCGTCTGCATATGGACCTACATTTAGCAAAAGATTTCCATTCTTGGAAACAATATCGCAAAGCTGATGGATAATCCGCTCTGCTGATTTATATTTGGGATTTTGTACCATACACCAGGTAATGTTATCCTCCAGCCGGTCGTCAGACTGCCATGGGAAGTCCTTTGGGGAAGAAAATCTTCCGCACTCAATATCATAAACGCCGATATCCTTAGGATAATCCTCCTGTTTGTATGTAATGATTCCGTCCTTAATTTCTCTGGTGTTGTAATAATATTCGGCTACATCATAGCGATAGTCTTCCTGGATAATGCAGGTACGGCTGTCAAAATACACCTCATCCGGCTCATACTTGTCGATAACCTCCAACACCTTATCCCGCCAGATTTTGCAAAATGCTTCGTCAGGATAGCGATAAGGAATATAGCGATTTGTCTCAAGAGGCAGTGCAGGACCGTAATATTTTTCATTTTCCGGAATATACACATCTGCCTCATTATCCGTTGACATAAACCATCCCCACAACCACTGGTGGTGAAAGGTTGCCACTGTACGAATTCCCTGCTTGCGAAAGGCCTCTGTGCATTCTCCCACAATATCACGGTGAGGACCATAATTCATACTATTAATTGGATTAACTGCGCTGTCCCACATGGAAAAATTATCTGCATGCTCACTAACTGCACCGGCATATTTTGCGCCGGAACGCTTTACAAGAGAAGCCCACTGATCCGGATCAAATTTTTCTCCTTTGAGCATATCATAAAAGTCCTTATAGCCAAAGTCATGAAGACTTCCATAGGTTTTCTCATGATACTGGTTCTGCTCCAAGCCTTTGCAGTACATATTTCTGGAATACCACTCGTTTTGATATGCCGGAACGCTATATGGTCCCCAGTGAAAAAATAATCCAAACTTTGCATCTCGAAACCACTTTGGTGCTTCTCTTTTTACATTGTTCCAATTGACCTCTCTCATGTTTTCCAATACTCCATTCTGCCCGCAGGCGTTTTTTGTTGCACTGCCATGGGCAGGCTGAATTTATTACAATTTTATTGACTTCTTATAGAAAGACAGAAGCGGCAAAAAGGTCACTTCGTCCACTGGTGGCTGTTTAACCGGATCTGCCTGCCATACAAAGGAAAGCTCTGCTTCATCCTCCACTTCTCGTGCCAATTCCAGATAAAGATGATTTTTGTTCTCTCTGTTTCCGCGAATATGAAGGATCTCCACCTCACCCTCACTGTCTGTCAAAGTAAATCCGCTGTCTTTTCCCACTGCTGAGTAAACCAGGAAGCAATTCTTAACATGATCGCAGGTAAGCTTCAGCCAGATTCCGCTTCCCTCCAGCTGGAAGCTCTTTCTTTCCGCTTCGTCTGCTCTTTCAACCTTTACAAGCTCAGGCGGCTGATACTCTTCCTTTCCATTTAACACATGGGCACATTGCTTCGCCAGCTTTTCTCCAAGCGCTACATTAGCCTGTGCTGTATTGTGGATTCCATCGCAAAGGCTTAAATTGGAAGTTGTCAAAACAGAAACTCCCGGTATCTCCTTCGCTGCTCTTGCCTGAGCATCACGCACCATTCCCCAGCACTCGTCATTGATTCCATTGATCTGTCTGTTCAGCTGCATGGTAAAAAACGGGATCTCATATCCCAGTTCTTTTCTGGTTGCTTCCACGTACTCCCTAAAATGCTCCAGATATTTTTCTGCCGGTCCCGGATTGGTGTCTGAGCATCCCTGATACCAGAGCACTCCTGCATATTTTCCCCCGGTCTGATGAATCTTGTCCAACATATTTAAGTACAAATCTCCGTCCTTTGGATTCCATCTTTCCATAGAAGAACCGCCAAGAGAGGTCTGAATCAATCCCACAGGCATTCCCGTCATTTTCCCATAAGTCTTTCCAAACGCAAGATAAGGAGATACTCCCGGCACACCCATCTCTTCATTGGCCAGAGATCCGGCAAAAGTGCTTTCATTCATAGGGTGGCTTGCAATATCCCACTTGTTTCTGTTACGATACAAATGCACATCCATGCTAGGTGGGTCAATGCAAAAATCCCTGCTGTATCCCGCTGAATTAGATTGACCTGCAATAATAAACAGGTTTCCTACTCCCAGATGGAGCACACAATCTCCACGATAGAGCCATGTAAGATCCGGAACAGTGCTCTTTGTTTCCAGGCTGGTGTCAATCCTGTAAGGTCCCCCGGCCGGAATCTCCAGTGTCACCTCAAATTCCCCCTGAAATTTCTCATTACATGTAAAATGATCTGCATTTGTCCAGGGAATCACCGTCATATTGTCATCCTCACGCATAACTCTCACAACCGGAGTAACCCTTTCAACACCCACTTCAATTGCTGCCGGATGAACCTGAAAGTTTCCCTTTAAAGCTACAGATGCCTTACCATTCTCCTGCTGCAAAATTTCCCAATCTGCAGGAGCCTTCGTCAACGTAATTCCATGCATTTTAATTCAACCTCTCTTTCCAGCTACATAATCTATATCAAGCGGATATTCCAGGTCCGCTTCGCTACTTGCTCATAACTGAATAACTGCTTCGCAGTTTATCAGAAGGAGCTTGCTCTTTCGTCTTGTTTTTCATTATAAAGTCTTTTCAATTTCATTGGTATATTCATTTTTCAGACCATTATGTAAATTTTTCAGATAAATGAAACTGCCTGCGCCTCTTACAAGTAGTCAGAAACCAGAATTTTATGGACATAGGACAAGCCCCATGAGCACTGTCCTGACCCTTTATAGGTCAGCTTGTTCATGGGGCTTGCATATAGGAGACGGACTAAACCATCTTAAATACCAATTGTTATTTATTTGTGATCACCGAAGCCACAGCCTTCTTCCATCCGGCATACTTCTGTTCTCGTTTCTTGGCATCCATGTCCGGCTTATAGGAAACCCGGTTCAATTTTCCGAAGATACTTTCATCCCAGACACCAAGCTGCAATCCTGCCGCATAGGCCGGTCCAATAGCGGAAAGCTCCTCGGAATCCGGAACCAGAACTCCGGCATCTGCAATATTGCTCTGGAACTGCATCAGATAGTCGTTTCGGGTCGGACCGCCATCTACGCGAAGCTCCTTCACCGGAACACCAGCGTCCTCAGACATAGCCTGTACAACATCTGTAATCTGATAAGCAATACATTCAAGTGCCGCTCTTACAAACTCAGCCTTGCGGGTAGTACGGCTCATGCCTACAACAGAAGCTCTCGCCTCGCTGTCCCAGTAAGGCGCGCCAAGACCACTGAATGCAGGAACCAGATACAGGCTGTCCTCCTGAATGGCCTCTTTCGCCAGTTTACCGGTCTCTCCAGGAGAAGAAATGATCTGAAGATCGTCCTTCAGCCAGGTAATCACAGCGCCTGTATAGTTCAGGTTGCCTTCAAGCACATAGTTAACCTTGCCGCCGATTTTCCACGCAAGAGAAGTAACAACCCCATGGGTACTGAGAATTGGCTTCTCACCAATATTCATCATAATAGAAGAGCCGGTTCCATAAGTGGATTTGATCATGCCTGGCTGCAGGCATCCCTGACCAAAAAGAGAGCCGTGGGAGTCTCCCAATACGCCATGGATCTGGATTTTATGAGGAAGAAGTCCCTCGAAATCCGTCTCGCCGAAGCAGGCGTCGGAATCTGTAACCTCTGCCATATTTGCCGGATCAATGCCAAATAATCCGCAGATTTCCTCATCCCATTTCAGGTCAAAAATATTGAAAAGCTGTGTTCTGGAAGCATTGGAATAATCGGTTCTGTATTCTTTGCCCCCTGTCAGCTTATAAACCAGCCAGCTGTCAATCGTTCCATGGCAGATTTCGTGACGTTCTGCCGCCTCTTTTGCGCCCTCTTCATTTTCCAGAAGCCATGCGATCTTGGAAGCCGGGAAATATGGGGAAAGATTCATTCCGGTTTTCTGGCGGATCAGCTCTGCTGCGCCAGCCTTTTCCACACGGGCACAAATATCCACGGCACGGGCACACTGCCATACAACTGCATTTCCATAAGGCTTGCCAGTCACCTTGTTCCAGGCAAGGGAGGTCTCACGCTGGTTGCTGATTCCCAGACCAACCACATATTCCTTCTCTACTCCCTCCAGAAGCTCTTTCACAACCTCCAGGACGTTGCTGTAAATTTCCTCCGGATCATGAGACACCCAGCCTTTTTCATTGATGATCTGCCTGTGAGGGCGGTCGGTACGGCGCATAATGCTTCCTGTCTCATCGAAAAGGAGCGCCTTGGTACCCTGGGTACTCTGATCAATACTAATAATATATTTCGCCATGTTTACTATCCTCTTAAACTTTTCTATTCTCTAAAATCAACATCGCTGTACCTTAAGTCTGTTTTGTAATTAAATAATAAGCGTGCCTGACCGGATCTGCACTTTGCAGTCTGTCAGTCACGCTTAAATTTGTTTCTTATTTAATTATTATTTCAGAGCTTCCACAGCCTTCTTCGCAATACCCTCAGCATTTAATCCATAGTAATCAAATACTTCCTGTGAGTTACCTGTGATAACCGGAGCATCCGGAAGAGCCATGTTCAGCACTTTCTTCGGGCAGTTAGCACCAACAACCTGTGCAACCATAGAACCCAGTCCACCAAATGGAGCGTGCTCTTCTACCGTGATCACTGCCTTTGCATTCTTGGCAGCTTTGATAACGCCTTCAGTGTCAAGAGGTTTCACGCAGTACATATCCAGTACAGTTGCGGAAATTCCCTGCTCCTCCAGTAACTTTGCTGCTGCAAATGCCGGACGAACCATCTCGCCGCAGGCAATGATTGCCACGTCTGTTCCTTCTTTCAGAACAGTTGCCTTGTCCATTTCAAATGGGCAGTTGTCTTCTGTATAAATATCCTCAACCGGATTTCTTCCTACACGGATGTAAGATGGTTTCTCATCCTTCAACAGAGCCTCGATCAGATGCTTTGTCTGATGACGGTCACTTGGAAGGTAAACTCTCATATTCGGGATTGCAGACATAGCTGCGATATCCTGTGCAGAATGATGGCTCATTCCAAGTGCACCGTAGCTGATGCCACCGCTGATACCGATAAGAGTAACATTTGTATTGGAGTATGCCACATCAACCTTGGCCTGCTCGTAGCTTCTTGTGGATAAGAAGCAGGCTGGTGAGCATGCAAATGGTTTCTTTCCACATTTTGCAAGACCTGCGGAAATACTTACCAGATTCTGCTCTGCAATACCGGTCTCAATAAACTGATCCGGGAAATTATCTGCAAATGGTGTCATGGAAGCGGATCCTCTGGAATCGCTGCAAAGCACCATAATATCTTTGTCTTCTTTTGCTTTATCCATCAAAACTTCACAGATGGCCTGTCTATTTGGAATCTTATTCATGAAGAGCGGCCTCCTTTCTTGCTGCAAAATCCGCGATGATCTGATCATATTCTTCCTGAGTCGGAACCTTGTGATGCCAGTTTGCCTTGTTCTCCATTACGGAAGAGCCGCAGCCTTTTACAGTGTTGGCAATTACAGCTGTTGGTTTGCCTTTTACAGTTTTTGCTTCTTCAAAAGCAGCATTTAACTGGTCAATATCGTTTCCGTCTTTTACATCGATCACATGCCATCCGAAAGAACGGATACGCTCATGGAGATCGTCATGTCCCATAACGTCCTCTGTGTTTCCGGAAATCTGAAGACGGTTACGGTCGATTACTGCACAAAGGTTGTCCAATTTATACTGATGACCTGCCATGAAGCCCTCCCATACAGAACCCTCTGCCAGCTCACCGTCACCCATTACGGTGTAAACACGGTAATCTCTGTTGTCTTTTTTGCCTGCAAGAGCCATACCTACACATACCGGAAGTCCATGTCCCAGAGAACCGGAGTTCATCTCGATTCCAGGAAGCTTATTGTTCGGGTGTCCAATATATTTGGAGCCAAATTTTGAAAAGTGTGCCTTAATGTCTTCCAGATCCAGGAAGCCCTTTGCTGCAAGTACAGCGTAGTAAGCCTCTACAGAATGACCTTTGCTGAGTACGAAACGGTCGCGATCCGGATCATCCATGTTTTCCGGTGAAATGTTCATCTGACAGAAATACAGGCTCATCAGAGTATCGATCACACTCATGTCTCCGCCGATATGACCGCCCTTTCCGGCAACAATAATGTCTACAGTATCTTTTCTTAAATCAAAAGATTTTGCCTTTAAATTTTCCATTCTCATTCACCTCTTAAATATGCTTTCACATCTTCTTCAATAGGATCATATAAATCAGGAGTGATTCCCATGTATTTGCATGCCTCGTAAAGTACCGGAACTACATCTTTATGGATACCTACACAGTGATGGATGTATGGTCCTTCTACAATCTTGGCTTCCAGACGTTTGATGTTCTCAACCTCAACCCAGAGATAAGTTCCCATACCTTTCGGTCCGTCAACGCCTTTTGCTTTTCCAAGGAGCATGGAGTATTCTCCGTTATCACCGTCGAAACGTGCCAATGTCACTTCGCCATGCTTTGCTTCTGCTGTAATGCTTCCCGGATGGCTGAATGCCAGCGGATAAGTAAGCTTCGGTGTCTCTCTTGCAACAGAGATCGGCCATGGTCCACAGTGCTGAAGGAGCTCGCCGTTTTCAATGTCAGGATGGCGGATAGTCCAGTCTGCAAAGAAGCTTCTTGTGTCATCAAGTGCTGCTGCCTCAACAAGAAGAGCGGTAATTGCACCGTGAATATCTGTCTCACATACAACCGGAATTCCCTCTTCATTGAGAAGTGCGTTTGCTGCACATGGCATAATTCCGATTTCGCTCTGAAGCTGATTCCAGCACTGGATAGCAGCTGCCTGACAGCCGTATTTCTTAATAAGATTTCCCATAGCAACCTTCAGAGCTGCTACATTCTCAAGCTCGTTGTCTTTTACACAGATTTCCATGTTCTGTCGGCAGTACTCAACAACCTTTGCAACCTCTGTTCCTTCTGCTTTTGCTTTCTTCATCTCGTCTGTCAGCTCTGGCATTGGGATTGGGGTCAGCTGGATGTTGAATTTCTCAAGAAGTTCACCCTCGTTGCACATGGTGGACCAGAACTCATATGGTCTTGTGGAAATCTGAAGGATTCTCATGTTGCGGAAGGTTTTTACTACATTACAGACAGCCATGAAATCGCGAAGGCCACGCTCGAATACCGGATCATTCAGTCTGCAGTTTGTCATATATGTAAATGGAACGCGAAATCTTCTGAGGACTTTACCTGTTGCAAAAAGTCCGCACTGTGTATCACGAAGACGAACACCGTTCTCGTCTGGTCTCTCATCAAGAGGTCCCCACAGAAGAACCGGTACATTTAACTCTTTTGCAAGTCTTGCGCATTCAAACTCAGTTCCGAAATTGCAGTGTGGAAGGAAAAGTCCGTCGATTTTCTCTTTTTTGAATTTCTCTGCAATCTTAATGCGGCCAGCCTCGTCATAAAGAAGGCCCTCATCATTTACGTCTGTGATGTCTACAAAATCGATTCCTAATTCTTTTAATCTGTCTGCAGTAAGTCCACGATACTTAACTGCATCCGGTGCACTGAAAATACTTCGTCTGGTTGGCGCGTAGCCGATTTTGATCTTTGCCATTCTGGTATTCCTCCTTGTTTATATTTATTATTTTCTTTTGGTTTTTCTTAGCTGTAAAATCTTTTTCTTTATTACTTACCCAGATATTCTGTTTGCTTTTCTTTGTAGCTCTAGTATAGGTCTCTTTCAGCTTTATTCCAATAAAAAATAAAGTGTTTTTGACTTTATTTTCGCTTTATTTTTCGCAAATATATTGTTTATTTTTCAATTAAGAAGTACAATATATACAACAGAAAAAACTTCTGCCAAAGAAATATGAACAGTTTCCACAGAAAACCAACTTTCTGCCCTAAACAGCAGATACTTTACTAAATACCACTCCGGGAGGTGCCGCAAATGTCCATTACTGCTAAAGAACTGGCCAGAAAACTGAATCTTTCACAGACTGCCGTCTCCATGGCGCTGAATAATAAGCCCGGAGTCAGCACTGAAACCCGCCGGCTGGTGGTAGAAGCTGCGGAAAAATACGGCTACGACTTTACCAAACTTTCTCTAAAGAAAAATAAAGCCGGAAGCATTTACGCGGTAAGCTATCGTTCCCATAATGCCATCATGTCCTATTCTCCTATTTTTGATGCTATGGTGGAGGGTATGGAATCCGTAGTGCAAAAAGATAATTATAAACTGAAAGTAATCACATTTTATGAAAAGCGGGATAATCTGGAGCATTATCTGGGGGATTTAAGAACTACTGACTGCGTTGGAATTATTTTGTTTGGTACTGAAATGCGGGAAGAAATGGTCCGGCCTTTCCTGAAGCTTCCTTTTCCGGTGGTGATCCTAGACGCCTATTTTGAAAACCTTAACTGTAATTATGTTGTTCCCAATAACCGTCAGGGAGCTTATCTGGCTACCGATTATCTGATCAGCCGGAGAATGAAGCAGCCTGGATACCTGCAGTCTGCTTATCCTCTCCGCAACTTTTCAGAGCGCCTGGAGGGATTTTATCATGCTGTCCATGATAACGGAATGTCCCGTTCCCGCTGTATCATCCACCAGCTTTCTCCAACCATTGATGGTGCAATGGCAGATATGCTTGCAATTATTGACAGAGGGGATGCTCTGGCAGACTGTTATTTTGCGGACAATGACCTGATTGCAATCGGAACTATCAAGGCCTTGCGGCTCAGAGGCTACAAGGTGCCGGAGCAGGTGGCAATTGTAGGCTTCGACAATATCTCTGAGGGACGCATTATCGACCCCTCCCTTACCAGTATCAGCATCCCCCGTCATTATATGGGACAGGTTGCCGCCAGAGAGCTTCTCTCTCAAATAAACGAACCCCGGCAGCATACCTGTAAAATTGAAGTTTCGGCAAATCTGGTAAAACGATTTTCAGTTTGACGCAAAAAAAGGTATCGCAACCTTTCACTTCCGGTTGTGATACCTTTTTTAATCACTTATTGCAGAGACGTTTAATGCCAAAATCCCTGTCTTTTTACAGTATTTATGATATATTTATTTGTTTCAAAATTATTTTCGAAAATATCGTCTTTTATTGTGAAATTATCACAAAATTTGCTTTTCATTTATAATATCCGTGCATTTTTTCATCTGAAAAAACCGGATTTTCTGCGCTCTTTTCACCCAAAACAAATCACGATGCATACAGATCATGCAGCCTTATATTTTACCCAATTACACTGGTAAAATCTTTACGTTTATGGTATACTTATTTCATTATCTGCAGATAGCAATGTCAGAAATATAGTAACCTGACATCTTCTACCTTACACTAATAACCGGAGGGATATTTATATGGATGAAAAAATCATGAAATTTTTAAGGAAAAACAATATCCATATCAGTAATATTAAATATCTGCTCAGACAGGCGAATAAGACCTGCATTTATATGACCGATGGACGAGTTGTGAAAACTTTTATCACAGTCAAAGATTTATATGAAATTCTTATACCTTATGATTATATTTCCATAAATAAAGGCACCGTGGTTTCCAGAGGACAGATTGATCATATCGAAAACTGCACCTATCATATGAAGGATGGCGTACGTCTGGAAAGACGTAAGCGTGGCGCAGCCACTCACAAATTTCTGAACAAATCTTTGCATCAGGATCCTACCAAGATTTTATCTCCAAATATTCGTACGCGTTTTTCTGTAGTAGATGATATGCCCCTTGCTTTTTGTGTAATCGAACTGATTTTTAATAAAAACGGAACTGGAATTGACTTCGTTTTCCGCTATTGCAATAAAGAAATGCTTCTTCTGGAAGGCATGGATTTGCAGGAAATACTCGACCAGTCTTTTTATCAGGCATTTCCCAACGGAGATAAGAAGCTCCTTGCCGCATATACAGATGTTGCCGTGAATGGCGGAAGCTGTCGTCTCAAGACTTACAGTGCCAGGATTCATCGTGAACTTATTATCAAATGTTTCCAGCCATTGGAAAACTTCTGCGCATGTATATTGATTCCTGCCTATGAAATAGAGAAATAAACATTTTCCAGATTTCCATATATACATGATATGAGAGTCAAAAGGTCTTTTGCCACTCATATCCTTATATTTATTGATAAAATATTGGGAGGGAATCGACTATGCAAAATCCAGTTCCTGACGAAAGATATTCTGTAGCGGATGAAGCCATCCTGGGTGCTTTTTTTAAACTTCTAAAGAAAAAAACTCCTGATCAGATCACAGTATCCGATATCACTAAGATAGCTGGTATCGCGAGAAGCACTTTTTATAATCATTATCAAGACATTCCTTCTCTTGTATCCGCAGTTGAGGAAAAGACGATCCAGGATGTTTTTTCTATAATGGAAAAATTTCATCCTGAAAATGACCGAGATATCTGTCAGTCCTATTTTCTGACACTTTGCCGCTATACAATGGAAAATCCTTTCCTTTCCAGTCTTCTGAGCACACCCCATGGGAATGATCTCTTTGAAAAAATGCTGACTATGCTTCATCACTATGTCACCGCTACTACCTCCAGTGCCAGACCCGGCAGACACACAAAAGAGGAAATATCTTATGTGATCACCTGTGCGATTGGCAGCACGATCGGTGTTCTTCACAAATGGACCCGGGATCATTTTGATCTTGAACCAGAAGTCATTGCAGAGATTCTGACTCAGGTTTTCCTGACTGGCATGCTGCCTCTTTTATCCTGACGTGTTTGAAAAAGCATTCCCGCAAAGTGGAGCGTGCAGATTGCGGGAATGCTCTTTCAAACAGGCATAAGAAAAACCCGTCTAAGCAATTCACTCAGACGGGTTTTTCTTATGCCTGTGGCTCATCAATCAGGACATCCTGTCTCCTGATTTTCTTTGTTGTACTGCGTATAAACGGATTTTTCCGGATCACCAGGCCTGTAATACGACGATAGGTCGGCTGATTTTTATTGTATTCATCCAGAAATGCCTGAAGCTGTAAACGAATCATCTCAGTATCCAGTGCCTTTGCCTCCACAACTGCCTGTTCCGGATAGATGCGTGCTGTCAGACCATTCTCTTCACCTGTTACAATCACTTCCGCAACAAGTGGATTCAACGCAAGCTTGTTCTCAAGTTCTTCCGGTGATACATTTTCCCCATTGGAGAGAATGATCAGATTTTTCACACGACCGTTAATAAAGAGGTATCCATCTTCATCCATATAGCCCTTGTCGCCTGTATGCAGCCAGCCATCCTTCAGTGTTTCCGCTGTCTCCTCCGGCATCTGATAGTACCCTTTCATAACACTTGTACCCTTTACCAGAATCTCCCCGTTTTCAAACTTTATCTCCACATTCTCAAGTGGTTTTCCGATAGAACCCGGTTTATGATTTTCCGGTGTATTATTACTGATAACAGGAGAACATTCCGACATGCCATATCCTTCCAGTATCTGAACGCCATATTCTGCAAAACGGTCAATATAGTACGGATCCAGATGTGCCCCGCCGGTAAAAATCGTCTGCAGTTTTCCGCCGAATACTTTTTCTGCAAGAACCGCCTTCGGGATTTCCGGATCAGCAGCCGCTAGTCTCTTATAAATTGTCTCAATCATCATCGGAACCATGAGCATGATATCTGGTTTAAAAATGCTCATATTTCTGACCATATGAAGCAGGGAGTCATTGATACAGATAGTTGCCCCCTGAGAAAATCCTTTCAGCCAGTCCATGACAAGGCAGAATGCATGATGGATTGGAAGTACACTGAGCATGGCAGTTCCAGGCTCTGCTGAAATCTTAACTGCCTCAACGTTGGATGCCAGATTATTCTGTGTCAGCATAACCCCTTTGCTCTTGCCTGTGGTTCCGGAAGTAAAGATAATAGTCGCAATAGCTTCTGCATCCGGACAGGAAGCATCTTCTGCTGCACTCTTTCCCATATCTCTCAGCTCATTGATACTGTACACGCCTGAAGGCAGATCCTCCACCTCTTTCTGGAGCATCCACACCTTCTGAAGCTTGGGACAGTTTGCAAGAAATGCTTCCAGATATGGTCTGTGTTTCGGACTTAAGAAGAGTGCTTCGGAATCGGAGCGATTTATCAGGTCGATCAGTTCTTCACACGGGAGTGCAGCATCCAGCGGTACCGCTGTAGCGCATCCTGTAATAATTCCCAGATAGCTTTCGATCCATTCTACAGAACTGGTTCCGATCAATGCAATATGCTTTCCCCCAAACCCTTCTGCAAGAAGTCCCTTTCTGGTTGAAATCACGTTTTTCATCATTTCGCTGTAACTTTTCTCCAGAACTTCTTTCCTGTTAAGCCATTTTACTGCTTTGACTTCGCCAAATTTCTGTACACTTTCTTCTAATATATTCCTGATCAGCATATTTTTCCTCCTTCACTGTCCAGTGAACTAACACTCTGTTAAGTCTTACTGTTCACTCCGGGAACAGTAACATTAAGTCCTACTGAAGCTCCTCAAGAAGCTTAAGTGCCTCCTCAAGAGTTGTAATTTTTGTCACTTCGTTTTCATCCAGTTCTATATCAAAGGTATCCTCAAGCTCACCCAGGAAAGACATAAAATCCAGGGAAGTAAATCCCAGATCTTCACGGAATCTCATCTCACCTGTCATCTCTTCCGGTTTCACTTTGCTGTACTGTGCTACAATATTTTTAAATTCTATTTCCTGACTCATTCCATTTCCTCCTGATTTTTGATTTCTATAAAAACAATGCCGACAAGTTCTCTTTAGCCACGCTTAACCTTTCAGGCATAGTGGGACCTGTTACGCTTTATACCTGCTCCATAATCTCTCCAATGCTCATATCCGGCTCTGCAATCCCTTTAAAAAGAATACGCATCATATAATAATACAACAGTTCCATGTCATGCTCCTCCAGATGAGCAGTCTGATAATGATAGGAGAAGTTCATCCCTCCATCCTCGGTGTGAGATACGGTCAGATACATTTTCTTGGTTGCAGCGCCGTTTGCAAACCATTTGGCATGCTGGCGAATAGTTCCAATCATTTCATTCTCCACCTTCACTGGCATTGGCTGATAGGTCAGATAGCAGCTTTCATAACTGGTATGCTCCGGTGTATGATATCTTTTTCTCATCTCATCCACAATAAATGCCGGATCATAATTGCTGTGCATATAAATTCGATTCTGCATATTCTGGATTTCATAAGCTGCCGAAAGAAAATCTGTCTCTGGTGAGATCACTGTTCTGCATGGAAACATAATGGTTCGGCTTCCTCCGGAAGTCCATTCGTCATGGGTAGAACGTCTGGATATAAAATTCTGGATCGTAATATCTTCCTGTCCATTATTTACTTTTGACAGATAAGTACGGATACCAAGCAGAAGCAGATTCGTCATAGAGAGCTGATGATTCATACAGAAATCCATCAGGTTCTGTGTCGCATACGGTTCCAGATGATAATCCTTTACTGCAACAAACAGCTCGTTCATCTCAATGTCAGAAGCACGAAGCTTCGGATTTCCATGGCGTTTTCTTGCTTCCTCCAATACGGACGGTCCCTGAATATCAGAATATAACGGCTCACCCAGTGCATCCAGCTGGTCATCCCAGAATTTTTTATCTTTTGCAAAACGCTTTTCATTGCCCGCCTTTGCCAGGTCTTTTTTCAGAACCGTTTCAAAATCTACCAGTTCCTGAGGACAGGCTGTTCCATATCTGTAATGCGTATATAATTGGAACAGATCTTCGATCATAACTACAAGTCCACAGGAATCGATCAGTCTGTGATCCATATGTAAAAAGAAACCATTGTATCCTTCCGGAAGCTTCAGCATAGTAAATTCACACATGGGAATATTATTTCCATCAAATGTTTCATATGCCCACTGCTGCATCAGCTCATCTGCCTTTGCCAGACTTTCCATTCCTGACAGATCCTTCAGCTCAATATCACGCGGGTCCTGTTTTTCGATATACTGTTTTACATTTCCTTCTTTATCCGGCTTTGTAAAACGGACTCTGGTACAACCGGAACGCTCTGTTTCCATCTGAATACATTTTTTTAATAATCCAAAATCCAGTTCTGCCTGTACAGAAGCCACAACACTTACGCCAGATACCTGCTGTGTACCATAATCCAGGATCCAGTTGTGATGCATTTTCTGAGCTGCCGTCAAAGGATAATAATTTCTCATATAATAGATAACCTCCATTGTCCCGGTTTTCCTCTTTATCCGGGACAGAAAACATTGTATGTATGCTTCAGGTGAAAAAATATCATACCTTCTCAGGAAATACCAGTACCCTGAAGACTTAATGAACACTTTATAAAAAATTGACCGGGACTTATCATACATTTAACATAGTACATCGAATATTAAGTAACTGCCATATTGACTTGTCTGATTTTTCATCTGCTGCGTTGTCGTCAGTCGCCGTAGCCACCGCTACGCCTCCTTCCTCCGCCTTGCATATGAAGAAATCATCCTACGTCAATATGGCAGAAACTTAATTTTCGATGTACTAGCAGTTCAAAGGTTTATTTCCTGCTATATACTATGTCTGATAAATACCGGTCAGGATTTTTTCCGTTTAATCGTATTTTTCAAAAAATTCCATCATCTTATGCTGATACAGTTCCGGATCTGCATAGGCACTGCACAGATGCCGAGCTCCTGGTATGATCACCAGTTCCTTCTCTGCCCTGCAGAGCATATAATTCTGAAAAGAGTTATTGGGATATACATAGGTGTCCTTCTCTCCATGGAAAAAGAGAACCGGTCTTTTATTTTTTTTCATGGCTTCTGTAGTGTCTGCATCTTTCATATGAAATCCAGCCAGAAGAGAACAGAACCAGTCCAGTTCCATCAGAAGCGACGGAATATGATGCAGATGGAACCAGTTAGCGGCCATATCACGCATCTGCCGTTCCATAGACTGAAAACCACAGTCCGCAATCAGGCCTTTCACCTCCGGTGGAAGTGTATGTCCTGATGCCATCAGCACAGAAGCTGCACCCATGGACTGTCCGTACAGGTAAATCGGAAGCTTCTCTTTGTTTCGTTCAGCCATATATACTGCCCATTGCTGCACATCCCATTGTTCCTTTGCTCCAAAAGTAATATAGTTTCCCTCGCTGTCACCGCAGCAGCGATGCTCTATAAACAGGACATCGCACTGATGCTCATGCAGATATTTCGCCATAAAAGACAACGTGCCAAACCGGCTGCCACGATATCCATGACTTAATATGACGATCCGCTTCGCAGCTTCTGCAGGCAGATATAATGCATGCAGTTTTAATCCGTCAATACTTTTGATATAACAGTCCTGCATGTTCTGTTCAAAGCACCATGCCTTACTCTCATTATATTCTCTGGCATAACCATTCTGTGGATGATTTTCCCTGATATGAGACAGTTCAAACCATTTCTTTCTTTCCTTTTTCTGCTCTCCCCTTTTGCAGCAGACCACCATGTTAAAAAAGCGCCATCCCATCTCCAGAGATCCCAGAAAAACAGCCGCCAGTATTGCGAACGGCTTAATAAATTTTTTCTTCGTCATGATTTCCTCCACAGTTCACATTTTGAATAAGAATCCTGCCCGTAAAACTTCAGTTGTATTGGACAGCTTTAAGGTCTTTTGCCATAGACTCATTATAAGCATATTGTCGCTAAATAGGCAATGAGATTTTTCCATACTGGACAGTTACCTTTATATTTTTGGGAAATGTTCCTGCTTTCAATACCCACAACTTTATTTATTCAAATTCCCTCACCTATATCACCCGAATCCTCACCCTCGCCCCGTCCGGTATTTTTCTCATCTGCCAGCCGATTGATGAACCGGCACCGCGGTTGTCTTTGTCTTCTAAGTGCACCACATTTGCACCGGCACCGCCTTCACGGAATACAGCCATTGGCCACTCGTCGCGGTCAAACCAGCTATTTCTTTCCACATTCTTAAGGGATTTTTTTCTTCTTTCGTCAGTTCCATTTCTGTCCAGGGTCACATATTCTGAAAAGCCCATTTTTTGCGCTCTCTTTATATGTTCTGCGGTCTGGGGATACTTTCGGGAATCAACCACGACCACATAATATTCCGATCCAGGCCTTCCAATACAGCCCTGTGCAGGCTCTGTAGTTCTGCTGATTTTATTCAGCTTTCTCATGTACTCTCCCAGAACATGTTTCGCATCGTCAGCCAGATCTGCCAAGCTCATGCATAATCCAGTCCACTCTTCCGTCAGTTCCTCACCCCATTTTTTGCACTCATAGCACAATTCACCAAGTGTTTCTGACTGGTTTCTGTTTTCTTCCCGTTCTTCTGATCTCCACTTTTCTCTTTCAACTGCAGCTATCATTTCGTTAATATCAAAACATACATGGGCTTTGAGGTCATGAATTTCTTTTGAAACTTCATCCATAATATCCATTGCCTCATCCACTGCTTTTATTGTCGCATTCACATCACTCATAACCTCACCTCCCATCTGTACCGCCAATATGCAGCAGCCACCACTTTATCCAGCCCTACTTTTCAAAAACTCTCTAAATATCCCTCAGCTTTGCAATAAGACAACCAATATAATCAATAGATTCATCCAGATCCAGAAGCAGGGAATTGCAGGAACTGCAATAAGCCTGGATCAAGCCTTTCAGGTGTTCGTATTGTGGATCCTGCCAGTTTTCTCCCTGATTCGCAGTTTCGCTTCCAAGAATATCGTATAATGCTTCCAGTTCATCTCTCTTTGCCTGCAGGGTTTCCATGAACAGCTCCAATGAATCCACATCATGTACTAAAACTCTTGCTCCTGCCATTCCCGTGCCTCCTCCAGCTCTGCCAGCTTACTCTCTATTGTCACAAAAAAATCAGTTACTTCATATAACATTTCAGCCATACGGTTAATTCCGCTTTCCAGCGGTTCAATGTAGTCCCTTTCAACCTCTTTGGATTTCTTATCATCCCATTCACTGGAAGTCTGGTTCCATCGTGCCAGCTGATTCCGCACCTCACTGCAATCGTACATCACCCTGCCCTCTTCTTATAACCGCCTGCAGTAATTGTATTGCTGATAAACAGAGGATGGGGAAATATCTCCGCATTTTTTCCACCGATCACGGGTTCGTTGGTATTGCATACCAAAGTATAATTGGTCAGGTAGCCTAACACTCTCGTTGTATACTGATCCGTATCACGGTTCAGAAGATCATAAATAACTTTTACAGCAACAAGTGTTACAAACTCAATGTCCGTCGCAGTTCCCGGTTCAAAATTCAACTTTTTCCCGTCCTCATCAACTGCAAAGTAATGCTGATGGGATGCAGGTCTTTCATCTGAAATCAGCCCGCCAAAAGCATCCCTGTAAAGCGGCATGTCCATATCCGGAGCCCAGTAAAAAATCTCGCCAGCATGTGCCCGTTGCCAGCATCCAGTAGCCACAAATGGAACCTTCAGTACCTCTGCCAGCTCATTGGCCTCCGCAGATGACTCCCTGTTGTCACCACATCCAACCACAATCCCATCCTGAAATCCATCAAGTATCTCCGGGGGAATCTCCTGGAGATATCCCCGGAAGGTATGTACTTCTGCATAAGGATTAATATTGTGAATCGCATCTGCTACAGCGTCAACCTTATATCTTCCAAGGTCCCGGAAGCCCAGCTGATGTCTGCAGATATTATGGATTTCCAGGGTATCTCCATCGATCAGGATAAAATGTCCCACTCCTGCCCTGGCAAGTTCAAGGGCGATCAAGGCACCAACAGAACCACAGCCTACGATCAGCGCAGTCTTATCACTCATTACTGAAGATTCAAGAAGTCCTGTGTTCCTTGAAAAAAGCCTTGTAACCATATCAAACACAGTCACTGCAACATGAGACCGCTTTTTATCTGTTCTATAAAAAATCCAGTCATGATTCATATAAGTTCCAAAGTAATCATACCCTTCAATCTCCACCTCCGGATTCAAAAGCCTTCGAAAATGCTCATTGCTTACAAGCAATCCGTGTGAAGTATACATGGCCTGAGCATCTGTCGGTTTCTCATTCTCAGCTTTTAGGAAAGCAAAATACCTGGTTGTTTCCTGGCATGCAATTCCAAGGATCCCGCCTTCATAGTCAGAATCTTCGATCACCTGGGAACTCAGGCTCAAATGAAAATGCTTTTCAACAGGACCGCCAAAAAAGGAATTCGCAAGATCACTGTCAAACTCTACAGTTCCTTCCACTTCAGCAGATTCAAATCCGCCTTCCATTAATTCGGTCCTTGCTTTATCAAGTGCGTATTCCAGCACTTCGCATTTCCTAACAGGTCCATATTCTACGGGCACAACCTCTCTAAGCAGTTCCTCAAGAATCTGACTGAAACCAGAATTCTTTTCCCCCTGCACACTTTCTCCCATCCTCTTTTCTATTTCGGTTCTTTTGATCATTTCCCACACCTCCCAATCTATCCGTCCGGCAATCAGCAGACATTCTGGACATCCGCCTGCATCTGTGCTTTCCTCATCTTTAAGGTTTCGCCATCAGCAAGTTCCAGATAATCCGTACCGCAAAAATACGCATCCCCAATCTCTACCTTCGGAGTAAAATACTCTCCAGTTCCCTCCCTATCCAGGTAATAACAGGTAAGCCTGGCTTCTGGAACAAAATTTAGTAAAAAGGAAAGGGTTCCATTCCCGATTGCCTTTGCATAGGCATCATTTGCCCTGTTATCATCCTGGGAAAATACCTGCAAATTCTTAGGATGCCTGTGCCAAAGTCCCAGAAGCATTAAATCATGTTTATATATTCTGGCCAGCACCGGATACAAATGATTTTGATAGTCCACATCCATTTCATGATGAACCGCGCTGTGGATTGTCTGCATTCCAGGATCTGTTGCTTCAACCACATACCAGGTATCCACTTTATAAATGCCAAGCAGAATCCCTCCCGTTTCAAGAGGATCTCTGGAAAGCGCCTCTGCAAGAATCGAAGTGTATGCTCTATCGCTGATCACAATTTTTCTGCATCTCTTACAGAAATCTGAAGAATAGCCAAATCTGTTTCTTTTTTTACTTCTTTTAAAAACACTGATTTTTCTCTCAGATATATACTTTATGATCTCTGCTATTTTATCCTTCCATCTCATCAAATCATTCTTTTGTTCCAAAGCTGCAGCCTCCTCTGATTTCTATATTACCCCTTCTTTTTGAAAATTCCCCCATATTACAGGATCAAGAAGCCCCAGCTCAAAGGCGTTGATCCAGCGAAGCGCATATCGAAGGGAAGTTGCTGCCGATGTAATACCCCTAGCAGAAGATCCATCCACTGATACATAGGCACTATCAGTTGAACAAAGATACAGCGCACCTCTTTCATCCTTAAGCAAATGCGGAATCACCTTCGGCGATACATTCGGTGACCGATTTACAATTTCCTGAAGATCTTCCAATGTAGGGTTTAGTAAATATGCCTTTACACTAGTTCCACAAACTGCCTGCGGGTGATTGGCATCATACACAAGATAAATCTCATATACTCTGCAGTCCCGCTTCTCTCTCCCTGCAATTATAGGCTGACATCTGACACACCAGCAGGCTCTTCCATCTGCCAAAGTACCCAGCACCGCTTTATCACCCTGAAAATCGTACATTGCCGCTCTTTCAGCATCCAATAACTGAGGATATCTTTCATACCACTGTTCCATTTTTTCCTCCTTTTTAACAAATTTCATTTGCAGGAACTGCCAACGGAGCCCATGGAACTACTGGTCTTCTTGTCAGCGGATCCGTTTTCCCATTTCCTATTCGTTCAAATATAGTCCCCTCCGGATCCATGCTTATAGGCTTACCTGATGTCAATATCTCTCTCATTTTCTGAATTTCCGGATCTCCGCTTACTGTTGTAAAAGGTACATATTTTGCTTTCATGTTCTTGTCTCCTTTTCATTTTATTTATATTTCACACCGTTTCCAATGCTTTCTATACTTATGGATGCTGCAGCTCATATAATCTCCACTGTTATTTCTAATTTCCATAAAAATTTTCCAACCCTGTCTATAAGATAATTTCAGGTCTGTATAAGATCACCTTTCCCATTTTCTCTGTGTCTTTGTTGTAGTAATATGCTTTTACTGCGTCCCTGCCTGGCACATTGAACTCGCCGCCAGTAAGGTGAGTGCTGTCTGACATGGCACACCTGAGATTCTCCATATCGCCCACAGCCGTGATCCGGATGGGTGCATATCCTGGAAAATATGCCATACTGCTTCTCATGGATTTATAAGATCTGCAATATGCAATTGTTACACCCTCGTGACGTTCTGTACGATCCAGTACTTTCTTAAGCAGATCTACATTAGGATTGCTCCGGATTGATCCAACGGACTGTGCAAACTCTGAGTATTTATCCGGTTCCATAAATACATTGACACAGAATTCTCCAGACATATCCTCTATCTGACGTGCAAGCTCTTCTAACTGCTCCTGGATGGTTTTATGGCAAAATACCTCTGGCTTGTCTCCATACACCTGGTAAACGTCTTTGTCATAACCGAAAATATGCAGTCTGGCGCCATTTCTTTTCCACCGATCCACCCAGATAAACAGAGATGTCAGCATAGACCGAAGCACTCTGTCGTCCGCGCCGGAAAGGATCATATTTTTCAGCATTTCTGCTCTCAAAGAAACTTCTGTATCATCATGGATCGTGTCAACGTCATAGTCCCAGTCTCTGTGAAGCGTGATGGATGCTCCAATCCTCAATACACCATCCCGTTTTCTGGGGCAGGAAACAGACTTTGCATGACGTTTTAACAGGACACTGCTGCCAGTTCCATTCATTGCACTAATAATTTCAATAAAAGCAACAATTACCTCAGGGGAAGCATAATAGCACTGCACAACCGAATTATCTGCCTCACTTTGGCCCATATAGGAATTGTATACAGTCTGTCCCTTCTTCAGCAAAGCGGACCTCTGAATTCCAGAGTTCTCTCTTCCAGTGTCTGCGCATCTTTCTGCCAGCATGCTTCTTGCTGCATTCTGTGGGGTTTTAAATACAAATCTTGAGGTAAAATAATCCTTAAGGCTGGAAGAAAATCCATTTCTCGGATTGTCACTTACGGCTCTCTGACTGGAAAGCACAACATGAATCCCATAGGTAGCTCCTTTTCGCACAAGCTCCGTCATATATGCAGCGCAAGAGGAACCATCAAATAACGACTGAAACTCATCGATCAAAATGATAATACGAGGCATGGCTGGCATTAAATTCCCATAGCTTCTATTAGTCTCACGATAATTTTCATATTTCTGTATGATCCTACCAGTGGCGTCTTCCAGCTCTTCGAACCACCTCTGTCTTTTCTGCATTTCTGCCACATAATAGCCCAGAAAAGATAGCATTGCATCCGGGTCCTCATCATTCACTACCGCATCAATAGACTTCAGATTGCCTTTCGCATAAACATTAAAATCGGCTCCATCCTTAAAATCACCAATTCCAATCCGAACTTCATCTGGAGAGTACTTGGCCAGTGTCTGAAAAATGATCGTATGCAGAAGGCTGCTTTTTCCAACCCGCACATCTCCGATTATCAGTCCATACGGTCTTTCTGATGACAATGTGAATATTGCCTGCCGGCCATTCTCATCAATTCCGAAAGGAATTACAATTTCCTTTTCCGAGCTCTTTTTCTGCCAGCTGTTCTCATCAGGAAGTGCCGATCCAATTGGCAGCACTTTTGATTCTTCTGCATAAGTCTGAAGTCTGCCTGAAATTGAAGCCAGTTTTTTCGCTGAAATCTGATCCTTTAAGGCAATATATGTATGGGTTCCAATTTTCGCCAAATGATTTGTCACATTTAAGGGAATCATGTTCTGATTCAGGTCAGACAGGAATCCAGTCAGCACACGGTCATTTCCATAATCACATAATACCTGCGCGCAAATCACATACACGCCAGCATTGTTTCCATTATTTATGATCCGCAGCATCTGCGAAAAACACTTTTGCGGCACATTTGCCCCAACCTCATTGATAAAAATGAATTTTTTCTTTCTCTTTAATGCAGCTGTACGGTTAAAGTCATCGATGGTTGCAAATTTGTCTCCCAGACATTTCTCATAAGTATCTGTGATCCATTTCTCAATTTCACCAAGTCCTGCTTCTACCTGCGGCTCTGAATTCCATATATGCACAGAAGAAAATTCTTTTAGGGACTGCAGCTGGCGGTACGTACTTCCCAATCCTATGGTGTCTGCGAAATATACTTCCGCATTCTCACAGGCATACAGGATTTCAACAGCCATAGAGCAAAAGACAGCCCCTATATTTTCTGTTCCCTCATGTGTAAGGAAAAAATTTTCCTTCATCTCATCCATTTTTACCGGAAAAGAGATCTGGGATTTCTCAATTGTCACACAGCTCACCTCCCTCAATATACTGTTCCGGAATGCTTCCGCATGTTCCTGGACAAAATATCCTGTCCCAAGCTCTATTTCTTTCTGACCAAAAATACCTCTTTCCTGCTGAAGTCTCGCAATTCCTTCTGAAAATACACTCATCAGACGCATAAGCATATCATTTATCTCCACAGGAATCTGCCTTAGCTTTTCATCCCGCCGCCTTGCTTCCACTTCCATTCTGCCTGATAATGCCAATCCGTATTCCGCTCTTTCCTTCTCAACATCCTGGCACGTCATAAGCATCTCACTATATGCAAATACAGCATCCCTCAACTGAATAATCTCCATATAAAGCTTCTTGCGGAATGGCCTTACAGCTGCCCCCACAACATTACTTGCTGCCGGTGGAACAAATGCATCATCAAGCTCTCTTACTTTTTTTTCAAATTCTTTTACCCCATTATTCAATTTCTCCAGCAACATTTCCGGAGTATCTATAGAACTATAAACAGAATTTTCATTGCACACTTTGCTATATTTCTGCTCCATCCTGTGAAAATGGGGATCTTCAATGCGATCCAGCAGTGCTTTCACATGAACAACTGCCCAGTTTGCTGCCTCTTTTCTTTTCGCGCTCTTACTCTGGCACCTCTCTTCCGCACGATTTCTGGCATCTGTCAGATAAGTTTCCTGGCGGCTGTATTCTCCCTTAACCGCATCCTGCTGATTTCGGCCCAGCTGGATCATTTTTTCCATTTCTTCTGCTGCCACTTCCATAAACTGGGAAAATCGAACAACATCCCCTAATGACTCCACATAGCCTTTTCCCATATCATCCTCCGACGAACAATAAAGCAGTTATTGTCACAGCAATGCCGCAATAAAGAGTATGCCAAAAAAGATTTTGAGGAACTCCCATAAGATCTTCGCTATCCAAATAAAAACTCCTGCCAAAGCTTGCAGACCTGCTACAGCCATACTCACAAGCATGACTCCTGCCAATGCGCTTAATACAGAGAAGAAATAGGTGCCCAGATCGTAATCCCGCTCTTCCGCACAACATGCCCCGTATAATGCGCATCCTGAAACTGAGCTTACAATAAGTGCATAAGGTCCCACCCATGCCCAGACCGAAGCCCAGAAGCTGCTTGCCTCTTCTGCCGTTCCAAACAGCAGTTCCCCGATCAGCAGATAACTTCCAATACCGAGCAGCACGGAAAAAATTATAGAAATCGTCCAGAAAGCTCCCACTCGCAGCTTACTTATCTGATGTTCTGCCGGGTTATAGGATGGATCACCGTATGCCCTGGAAACAGCCGGACTCTCTGTTATGGCTCCTTCATTTGATACAGGTTTGCTGTGGATCGTTCCATCATTCTCGATATAATAGTTTGCTCCCATAGTTTTGCCTCCTTATATTTACTCATTTATTATCCAAATTCCGGATAAGGTCTTTTCCTATTTCTCCCCGGAAAATGAAGGATACCTATATGATGTTTCCTGGCTTAAAATCTCCACAATAATTTCATCTGCTTTCCCGCCTTTCTCTTTTGGATGATGTAAGTATGGCATATAGGTGGTAGGTGGGGCAGTTATAAAAAGGGGGGATTTGGTTTTATTTTGGTGGTTATTTGGCTGTCGTTTAGTATATAGGCGTATAAAAAAGAGGTACCAGAGACAAATATCTCTGATACCTCAGGTAGCACTATTGGTATTCTATTTCAGGTCTGACATTATGAACAATAATTGGGCCGCCACTTTTTTGTTAATTAACTTAACTGGATGATCTTGAACAGCTTTTATTTTTTCTATTAATCCTGTCGGATCAAGATTCATTTCCTCTATAATATTCTTGCAATACTTCGAAAAACAGCCAGGATATAAGGCAAGGTGCCGGAAACAGCTATTAATTTCCCCATTGGATGGTTCCAATATTTCCCCAGTCCTTCCATATTCTGCAAGTGCTGTCCGGAGCACTGTCTCGAATACATCTTTTCGAAACCAGGAAACCTCATGCTTCTTTATTACACCAAGTGCAGAAAGATTCCCAAACACATCCAAATACTTTATTCTGGCTTCATAAGATATATTGTCTAAAATACCATTCAAAATAAACTTTTGATACTTAGCCCATTTAGCTTCTTCTATATCATAGCGTAGATCAGAAGCAATTTTATAACGAAGCAGCCATGATCCTATTTCCAAAATACATATTGCAATAATATCCGATCCAGATTTTTTCCGACTTATCATCTTATCTGCACAGCTATATGGAGCATCCTGGTATCCAAGTATTGCTGCCGCAAGCATAGAACAATCAACACTTCCGCTTGTTTCTATGGCATCTTGACTAATAGTGCACACAGTCTTTTTTACATAAATTTGTTGTTCTGTCAACTTCTTTGAATCCAATATCATTCTGATCATACTTACATTTATAAAATCATCAAAAAACACGGGAAGCGCTTCCTTTATATACGGTTCCCCAACCTTACAATGCCAGATACAATAAAACGCTAAAGTCGCTATCTTATCTTTAAACTCCTTTTCTCTTTCCCCCGACAGTTCCTCAGTTCTTCGAATAGCAACCTTAATAAACGCCTCATTGCCATGCTGATCATTTAAATTTAATAATTCGCATAAATCTTTCTCTTTTGAGCTAAATAACCTCCACTTGTTTTCATCCTGGATAAGCAGTTCAATCAGTTGTTTCCGTTCATTTTCATCAAAGTTGACTCCTGGAATAATAGCAATCTCAATAAGACGCGCAACATAATAAATCCCACTGGTTGAATCCTTTTCTTCTTCAGATAATTCAAACAGAGTCGTTATTATATCATCCCTTAATTCTATATCAATTATAGCGATAATCATATATATCTGATTCCAAAAGTCATCTTTCTCCCGAATATGCTCTTCTATATAATCAAATTTATTTCTTCTTCGCATTTCCCTTGAAAAATTATTCGTGGATATGCAATAAGCCACAAGATAGGCCTGGTACTGTCTGTGAACAAAGTCAAATCCGTCTGTGCTTCTGCTCATCAAATGACTATGGCAAATATAAGAAATAAATTCATCAATACTTTTTTCGTCTTCCGGCCATTCCTGTTGAAAATACCGTTTCAACTCCTTTCTGGACTGAAGAATATATTTCTTTAGATTCTCCAAACTGACTATAATCTTATCATTTTCAGAAGCAGCCATTTGATAGGCTACCTGGGACAGCTGTCTCATCACGTCCTCATAATTATAGCGTGAAATATTTCCCCAGCTCAACCAAAGCTCTATTGAGCGCCCATAAATTTGGGCATAATTAGATGGCAGATAACTATCATAACTGCTGATCATTAACAGGCTCGCTAACTCCAAAGGATTGGATATCAAATTTTCTACATTTACATTCTTGTATACTGGAATAAGAAAATCCCTATCAACATCAAGTTTTTTTCGTCCACTTATATTATTTAAAGCGGTATACCATTTTTTTGCAAACGCTCTTACCGTATGATTTCCCAATTCTCTGATAACATATTTCCGTCCTGACAGCCTGACTCTGCTTCCCTCCCTTTTTATTATTCCGTTCGCATTTTCCATATATTCCCGATAGCGCGAGGATAAATAACATTTACTTCCAGAAGAAAAAACATCCAGCCCGGTTAAAAAGTTTTTTCGAAAATCATAGCTGGAAAATTCCTCCACACTATCTGCTATATATATTTTTCTTTTTACAGATTTCAAAAAATCTTCCAGATCAAAATCCAGTTCTTCCTCTTTTATCATATTGTTTATTATGTCTGCTATAACTTTCTTAAAGCCAGAACTGCTTGCTACATCAGGATAATCTTGTTCATCCAGTTCTCTCACACTGATAAAAAAAGGGCAGGCTCCTTCATTTTTATCAACTTTAAGCAAACCACAGATTTCTTCTATAGCATCCCTGTTTTCAAATTTCCTATTATTTTCTCCAAATAATTCAACATAATATCGGTATGCATGGGACAGACCAATCATTTTAAGCAGAGTTGTTTTTCCCCCTCCTGGAGCAGACAAATACCATTCCCAGTTTAATTCTGTAACTTCTGTCTGTATTAATTTGGTCAATCGTTCTGTTATAGACTCTGAATCGAGTATATCTTTGTGTATTTCATCTAGTACGTCTTTGCTTCTTTCCTCTCTCTCCATCTCCACTACTGGCAAATACGTATATACATCCTGCAATCTAATTTCCGTTCCTCCCGACATCATCGCAGCCGGGATGGAAAAGGCGTCATATGATCCGCAAAATTCGATTACTTTGCGTAAATAGATTTCCAATACCTCTTCATTACTTACCATGTCCCCTTTTCTGAACCTCCAATACTGCGGCTGATCTGCCCTCAAGCTTCTGAGAAACTGCACATTCCAGCCAGTTAATATATTTTTGAGTGTCCTCAATCATATTACGGTTGGTATATACGTTTTCTCCATAATATTTGAGGAAAATTTTTGCAATTGCATCCTGAATCAGCAATTTTTCATCCGTGCTGCATTCAATATCAGACCATCTGGCCTTCATATATTCACAGCAGACTTCTGCCCAGACATATCGGATTTCATCTTTATCCAGCCCATTTGTGTTATATATTCTAATACCTCTGTTATCAACACCCCCTGTATGCAGCGCCAAAGAAGAAGCCAGTACTATTACCGTATATCTGTGCTGAGCGGGAATTTCATCTAACATTCGAATCACACCAGTTTTGTAATCTTTTCTTGAAAGGTATCGCAACACCAGTCTTGCCGCAAGGTGATACGCATACACAGATGAAGTAAACTTTAACCGATCTATCTGGCATTCCATCAATGCAACATTTGTAAAAAAAAGTTCTCCTAAAGATTTAGCTTCTTCATTCTCGTCAGGAAACACCCTATTAAACTTTCTGTCATTTTCACTTCTAATTTGCTCGATACAATCCTGCACTAAACGAAGCACGTCCGTATTATAAAATGATAACCCCTGGTCATCTTTTGTTGAGCATAAATACTTATATGCAATCTCTTCATAAACTCTTTTGTATTGCTCAATATTACTAACAAAGTCCATGGCATCGCAGTAACGAATCTGATTTTCATTCCCAGAAAACTGTCTGGGATCATAGCGAAGCATCATCTGTTCAATTATTCTTTCTACTAATAACCAGATTCCCTCATTTACCTGATGTTCTTTGATCACCCACACAATGATTCCCGGTGTACAAACCAGCTCCCGCATATAGGGGTTGCTGATTATATATTCATACAGTTCCTCTACATTAAAATTCCGATAATTACCGTCATAACTTTTCAGATAGTTTAAAAGGACTTTTTTATCTTCAATGATATTTTTGTTCGATATTGTATACTTTCTGTACCCAGGAAAATTAATCTGCCAGAACAGCGGTCTTACGGTCATTATGATTCTTGAGCCGCTGCCATACGTCAGATCAGACTGAAACTCGTACAGTTTTTTTATTAGGACAGTTCTGTAGTCCATCCTAAGTTCATCCAGACCGTCCACAAGCAGAATCAGTTTTTTTTTAAATTGTAACTCTCGATTAAGTTTCTGAAATCCTCCTCCTTAATCCACTGATCAATAAGAATCCCATTGAACCCTGACAAGGTATCATAAATCCATTTTACGCAGTCTGGTTTAATATTGTTTGTTTTGGAATTACCTGATCCATCCAAACTTTCTATATCTATATTTTTGCATTCTAAATAAAGGAAAAAGGAATCATCCTCAATCCCATGAAATCGTTTAATTGCTTCATACTTTTCTTTCTCTTTTTCTGACAGATTTTCCCGATATTGGTAAGTAGCAGCCAGCAAAATACTTCTCAGAAATGTGGTTTTGCCATATCCGTTCGGTGCCTCGATCAAAATATTTTTGTTACGGGGGGCCGCGTTATTTATGTTCCACTTGCAGTTCTGGCCAAGTTCCTGCAGCAAAGGAATTTGATATACATCTCCAAGTTTTGCCTGAATTTCACCAAATCTATTTGCACTATCTTTCTGTGCCGAAAGCTCCTCATAACGATCCCAATATAAATCCATTATCATCTTTTCGTTCTTTGGAATTTTTGAGCTTTTCGGTAAGATTAAAATGTAGGCACCACTATTTCCACTAATTAAAGTCTTACTTTCATTCCGGATTATGATCTTAGCAGGATCTTTCTCATCCCCCTTATTACATGGTATCTCGTGGGCATTTAAACACTTTCTGATTTCCGAAATGGCAGCGACAACAGGGGATTTTTCACCATAGGAGGCAATGCCAAGTGCGTTTTCCAGTTCTGTTACTGTACACCATTTTCCTTCTTTCTCCAGTAACATTAAAAAAACAGTTCTCGCCCGCTTTGACATCATATCTTTAAGAGCAAAACTTTTATCTGGCTCTTCAGAAAAAACTATTTTCCCATTTTCCACATCATAATAGATTTTTCCCTCAATATCCAAATATCTCATCTGCTGTATCTCCCTTTTCCCTCTTATAACCTTACAGAACCATATTTCTACCAAAGAACCACCAAAGCACTACCATTTTCAACTTTTTTGTTACTGATTCCACTACCGCTTCTATAAGAAAATTCAATTATCAAAAGAAGCGGAGGTATTCAAAATGAAATCAAATTCAGCTTATATAAAAAGTCCAGCCCAGATCACCCTTGAACAGATCCTTCACCAGCTTAAGGATTCCGAATTGCACATAAGCCACTTGCAGAAAGACCCAGCCTATACTGTTCTTTATCAGGATTTCTCTGAAGCCCTGGCAGCTGTGATCAATAATATTGTTCATGAGCATTCCACCCATAACCTGATCAACTCAGTGGCCCTTTCCTGCTCTTCCCAATATTACAACGATTTAAAAGAGTATGACACCTTATTTGAAGTAATATCCGAAACGCTCATTGGTCTTTATAAGCCTATTACCAAGGCTTACAAAGTGAAGGATCCTAACGCAGATAAAATCCATATTATTGACAACACTGGAAGGATCCGTATAGATACCTTTCAGGATAAAGAACCTGAACTTTTTGTTTGCACACTCAGAAAATATATCCAGAATAATATTATTCTCGGCCTGGCAAGACATTGCAAAATAACTTCCCGGCACGTTGAGCCTGACATGACCAACGCCCCAATAGAAGAAGATACCTTTCACAAGATTGAGTCCATAAAATATAACAAAATTAACATCGAAAATAGCTTTGACCTTGAAAATACAATTGCCTCAAAGCTTTCCTATACACCAGACTTATGCTCTAAACTGATCACTTCCGTAATAGAACGCTTTGGAAAAAGAAAACCTGTAGCGGCTTATATTTATCTGCTTGTTATGCTGGAGAAATACGATGTCAAAAAGGTCATCGGTTGTCTGAAAACCACAACTGATTTCAACACACTTTTTCACAATCTGTTTCGCCAACTGGAAGAAGCATATCCAGTAGACCTTCATACTTATGACAACGTGATTTTTAATGCTGATAAATATCTTGATTCCTTTAAATCCATTTCCGGGACTTCTAAAAAGATTGTCCAAAACACCCGCAGAGGCCGTATCGACCGCCTTGCAACAGAGACCCGGAAAACTGTATACAACCTTTCCTCTTTTAAGGATGCCCGAAAAGACTATGTATGTTTTAGTAAGGACAGCAGAGTTTTCTGTTTATAAATGTCGTTTTCTTATTTTGTTATATTATCTGAATAATTATTGTTTTTACTGTATTTGTAGCTCAAATAATTAGTTTTATTGTACCTTATACAACTAAAAATGTCCATGTTTCAAAAATTATTTTAACACAAAGATGGGGCAGCCCCAAAGGACTGCCTTGTGAACTTCCAGTAATTTTCCTCCTAAAACTCGCACCACAGCCGCAGCTGTGGTGCATTCCTTGTTTATTCCTTTGTTTCTCTCTCAGTTTCTTCCACATTCAGGAAGTTCATTATCTCCTCATAAGATCGTCCACTCTTTACAATTGCTGACAGGATTTCATCCTTTCTTATCGCATCCCGTTTGTCCAAAAGCTCTTTCAAAACTGCGGTTGCATGGTCATATCTTTTCTTCGCTGCGATCACATCCGCTTCCGCTTTTTCAATCTTTTCATCCAGGGCTTCCCTGCTCGTTTTTCTTGTTCTTGCCATCTTTTTCTCCTCTCTACTCCGCCTTTTTTAATTCTTTACTCAACTCGGATGCATAGTATTTTATGTGATTCGCATCCAGACCAAACGCATTTAATATTGTTTTCTGATTAGCTGTTACTGCATGATCCAGTCTGTATACATTATCCAGTTGACGTACCATTTCTATCTTTTCAAGTTCCTTTAAGGCTACTGGAACTGTCATATAATTCGGTTTCTTTTCCAGGTTTTTCATCTCTTCTTTCAGCTTCGTATACATCCTACAGCGCAGTATCATCGCCACAAACTCAACAAATATCTTAGCCCTTGCCGACTCTTCTGAATATACCCAGATGCTCTTATTTCCAAGATAGGATTTATCCCCACGGAATAGTTTCTCTGATGTATCACGGCTCTTATACAGCTCGATTGCTTCCTTTGCACTCATCTTTTCCGATGTGATTATACAGAAATATCCTGCCAGATCCAGTTCCCTTTCCACTACACTGCAGCGCTCTTCCGGCAGTACAAATGCCTGTGTTTTTTCATCATAATGAAGATTAAAATACTTCTCAAACCCTGGCCCGAATTCTTTTACTTTATTCTGATATTTCTTAAGGTACAATGTCATCTGGTTGAGCCTGTTTTCAATCCCAGCACGCTCTGCACTTTCTTTGGAAATGCTGTGGTACAGGTGAAAATACCGTTCTTTTTTATCACCCGCATAAAGCCTGTGCTTCACGGTCTTCCCATATACTCCATACTCATAGATGTTATTCACGCGCTTACTTTCAAAAGTTCCCTTGTGTTCCAGAACCAGTTCATTCACCAGTGAAGCCATTCCCTTCACCATGATCACGAAGCTGTACCCGCATTTATCTATATATTGTATGTTTTCACAGCTGAAATAACCCCTGTCCAAAATAAAGCCAATCTTCTTATAACCATATCCAAAAGCTTTGTCCAACATGAACTGAAGCTGTGAGATATCGTTCAGACTTCCGGGATATTTCTCATAAAATAATGGTTCCTGGTTATGTGTATCATATGCAACCGCATAGTTAAATACAGGCTGTCCTACATCTACTTTTGGATGTCCGAATTCCACCATTTCAATGTCTCCAGCCTGGCAGTTTTTGTTCGTGGAATCGTAGGAAATATATATTTTTTCAAGATGGTTTCTGGTCTCATTCCATGAGTTTAAGACCCCAATACTCTGGTCATCTGTTACGGAATTCAGGAAATCTGAGACAGTAGAATCGCTGTATTGTTTCATCCCATTTGTAAAAAGAGGATGGTTATATATATAGTCTGGATAGTACTGTGCCGCATTGTTTTCTGCAATGATTGAGTATACTGCCAGATCCAGAAAAAGCCCCAGGTCACGCTGTTCAAAATACCCGCCAAGGAGCTCGGCCAGGTTGTATTCTTCTATAATTTTACGCAATACAAAATATGCTCCCACGCGCAGGCAGCTGCTTCTGGATGTCCTGTTTTTTGTCTCTGGAAGCTCTGCATCAGGAAAATATTTTAGGAAATTTTGATTTGGCTGCATCAGTTCCGGGTCTGTTTCAGACAGCTTTCCTATCGTTACTCTTTTTGGAAAAGTATACTGCCTTACCGGATCATAGATCCGGTCATATTCATACTCAATATATACAACATCTTTCTTTTTTCTACGTGTAATCTTCCCCCGTACGAATGGTATTTTTACTAAAAAATCCAGATACATTAGGCTCCTCCTTTTAGGCGGTAATCCACCTAAAATAATTAGGTCATATATCCCGGTCTCCTGCAAGCAGAACCCGCAGAAAATCGGGATTTTTTCAATTTTTTATTCTTTTAATTTTGTTTAGGTGGAACTTTTTCTGGAAGTTCACATTCCAACCTTTTAAAATAAAATCATCAGTTCTTAGTTACATTCTGGTGCTTGGCTAGCTCCTGCTTTAGCCGCTGAATTTCAAGTTCCATTTGATGCTTTTCTTTTTCTGCTTTATCTGCGCGGGAATTCGCTTCGTCTGCCTTTTTCTCTGCTATATCCGCGCGTTCCTTTTCTCTCTGCGTATTTCGTCTTTCAGCCTGAATGTCCATTTTTTCCATATTCTCAAACAGATAGCCCATTCCACGACCTCCAATCTCACCCATTAATTCTCTTGCTTCTTCCGTGGGCACATTCATCTTCATCAGTAAAGACCATATAACATTTTTATATATTTCTTTTATCTCTTCCGGAGCATTGCCATATATGGAATCTATCAGTTCTTCGGAAACATTCCTGAACTTTTCATAATCCTCCGGTGTCTGTATTTTATTAATCAGCATCACAAGTGCCATTTCATCACACTTTTTGCTGAGTTCTTCATTGGTATATTGGTTAACACTCACTATCTGATATGCAAAATCAGGGATATACTTTTCCATTCCTTCTGCGAAATCAATCCGATCTTTCAGATGTAAATCAGCTGTCCACTTTTTCGAACCTTCGTAATACACAATTGGAATAATTAATGGATACTTGAAATTTTTCCTTTTGCTGGCATCCTTATTCTATTTTATTATTTCATTTGTTTTGCAATACACAATAATTCCTTAAAGCTACAAAGAGTTTCTTCCTTATCGGTGTCTGGTCCCCAGCTTATTCTTATCGAACTTTCAATTTCTTCTTCCGCAATTCCCATCGCCATTAATACATAACTTGGAGCATAACTTTTAGACGTACATGCAGATCCATTTGACACACTGCAAAATTGTTTAGTTGATATCATCAGCGCCTCTGAAGAAACTCCTTCAATACATAAATTTAAAGTACTCGGAACACAAAATTCCTGATCTCCATTAAAATGATATTGAAGGTCTGAATCCTTAAGCAATTTCAATATCTCAATCTTAATAGCCTGGGTATGTTCATAATTCCGTTTATATTCATTTTGGGCAATTTCACATGCTTTACCACATCCTGCGACTATATAAATTATAATCAGAAAAACTAATATGCTGAAAATTACTTTCACAATCATATTCATTATTATTCACTCGCGAAGTAAGTATATCACTATTCTCAATGTATTTTCTCAAAGTACAAAAATGATCCGCATATTTTGAATCTATAAAGTTACTAAGAACGCCTAAATTAATTGCCAAAATAACATTTTGCCCAAGTGATGCTAAATCTCGTCTCTATAATCAGATAGAAATTCATTTAGTGTTTCAATCGCTGTTTTTGACGGGGCACTACTTTCAGTCGCATCATTATAAACGAAATAGTCATCTATCAAATGCTCTTCGTCCAAGTTTTTTAAGTAAGATAAAAGATGTGACTTACCATCGCCAGCACTTCCACATAATAATACCAGTGTCTTTTTTCCAGAGGCATTAACCTTACGAAGAAGCCCCTTAAGATCTTCCTCCATCTTTCGAACTACATGCATATAACTTTTGAATTGATCAAATTTCTCCACATTATCAATAGAATCACTTGATGATTTTCTTAATCTATTAAGTTCATTTATAAATTTACAATTTTTCATTACGTCCCCCATTAGCAATTTTTCTAAAAGTCTATAATTCAATTTAACGTGATCATCTTAACTCCTATTTCAACAAATCAAGTAATGTATACTCTCCTTTTGGAATCCTCGCAGTTCTGTGATATTCTTTTATTGCTGACACAAGAATCTGGGAATCCGAAAAATAATTAAACACATAGTCATAAGACTTTACCTCTGGCATTCTAAGATTTTCTTTACAAAAATCACTTGGTTTTTTTCCGGACTTTTTAAATTCTTTGTATTGATTTTCGGCAAAGATAATCAACATTTCAATTTCCGGTGCAGTTATTACATTGATAACATCTATTTTATGTTCATACGCTTTGCCAATTTTAAATTTTTCTCTTCTTGAATCCAATATCCGAATCACTGATATTTTATCCGCAAACCCTTTTCTCAAATACTTCTGTTCAAATTTATTTCCCTCCCTGCAACGAATTACCGCTTCTTCTAACATTTCTTCTCGTGAAAACACAAGCAAATCAGCATCAAGAAGAATATCCATAACGGCATTTTCCGCTGCACCCTCACATATACAAGCTTTATATTTTGCCAACTCCATAGCACACCTCCATTTATTTCAGAGATGCAGCTATACTTTTCTTCAACTGCATATATGCTTCATAAGTAGGTGTCGTTCCTTCCAGGAATCCGCTCTGGTAAGCATCACTTTTTTTAATATCATTCCTTTTTAAAATATTGGAAAGATTTTCGGCTGTAATGCCATTTCGGTTTCTGGTAATAAATATACTATCGTTACGATCATATTCATCTAAAAGCTCTGAATAATGAGTAGAAAAAATCAGCATTCCTCCATTTTTGTTCAGCTTTCCATCCAGGAAGAACCGGATTAAAGTGCTTACGATTTCCTTGTTGAAATGATTCTCAATCTCATCCACAACCAGGCAGCCCCCCTCTTTCAGAACCTCCTGTGCAAGTGTAAAAGTAATCATGCCTTTTATCGTTCCGGACGAAAGATAATTATTCAGTTCTATAGAACTATTTAAAATAATCTCTTCTTTCTCCTTAAATTTCAAATGAATTATTGGTTTCTCATTTTTTTCTTCAAAATATAAATATTCAATTGTCGGATCCAAATAAGAAATAATCTCCGTTGGAATACATTCGGAAAATGGTAATACATTCATATTAGTAAAGAACAGCAAACTGACTACCTTGATATGTTCACCGTTTTTCTTATTGTAAGCGATCATAATGCTCACATCATCAGACAAAAAACTTTCCTGCTCATTTCGAACTATAATTGGTTCTCTCCCATCAAAATCCAGCATAGCTTTACGCGTTGTTACTTCTTCAATATTCTTCGTCCACAACGATTCCGAATCAATCTGATATACTACCCCTTCTACTTTAACGTTCTTAGATGTAATAACTGTCTCTAATCTACAAATTTCTTCATTAACTTCTGAATAAAAATATATATTCAAGACCGCTTTTTCCGTATTTCCTAATATATCTTTTGTATTGATATGATTGATTGGTTCGTTATTTATGATTCCCAATGCAAGAATAAGAACCTTCAATACAGAGGTCTTTCCAGAGGCATTGATTCCTATAAATGCATTAGATGGATTTAAATATATATTGGAAAACAACGAATATAAATTTATTTTATCTTCCTCTGCCACTCTTTGCTGCGCATAAAAAGGCAAATCCAATTTTTCTTTAAACAATGGCAACCCTTGTGCTGTGACTCTTAATAATTTCATTTAGTCCTCCAAATTTAAAAACGTTTTTTGCGTTGATATTTTATATTTATTACTATTATATCCATATCTTCATAATTTATCAACGTATAATTCGTTTTTATTTATACTGTCCAACCAACCTCCCAATCTCCCCTTTCATCATCTCCACCACATCATCCGGTCCAAGAATTTTTATATTTTCTCCCAGTGAAAACACCCACCCCAGGAACTGTTTGCTGACGTGTATATCTACACTCACGGTGAAGTGCTCGTTGTCCGCTGGAATCATCATTACATCTTTGCCAAAACGGTCAATAATTACACCTGCCAGATTATTCTTTACCAGTAATTTTACTGTCCGTTCTTTTCCACCAAACATTCCAAAACTTTTCTTCGCATAATCTGCCATATCCAGCTTTTTAAAATGTTCATTTCCTTCTCTGCTTTCTTTTGATAGTTTGATATGCAGCATCTTGTCCACGCGGAAATGCTTAATCTTTTCTTCTTCTGAGTCATATCCGACCAGATAATAATTTTCATTATTCCAGGATAAGCCCCAGGGACTAATGTGATACCAGGCACCACTGTGGCGAAGTTCCATTTCTTTTTTCTCATTCCACTGATAATACTGGAACTTGATCTTTTTATCCGCTGAAATTGCATTGTGAATCGCATCTACTGTGTAATAGATACTCTCATTCATGGTTTTAATTCTTCCAGATACAAATACCTGGCGTTGCAGTTTCTGGGCATCATATTTACTTACCAGGGTTTCCAGTTTTTTGATCAATGCATTTGATTTTTTCTCTGTGATAAATTTCGAAGACTGGATTGCATCAACCAAAAGTTTTAATTCCGGGAGTTCAAAGGCACGATCTACAACATGATAATGATAGCGGTTTCCATCTGGTTCTCCCTCTACCTCAATACCAAGAACACTCAAATCTCTCAGATCATTATATATACTTTTCCGGTCTGCCGTGATATCATATTTGGCCAGTTCTTTCATGATTTCAGGCATGGTAATATAATGCTCATCATCTGTCTTCTCCTGCATGATCTGAGCAAGCCGGTATAATTTGAATTTCTGGTTACTTCCTTTTGGCATCTGACCCATCTCCTTTTATCAAGTGATAAGTCCAGTATACCATATTGCTATTGTGATTGTCCCTTTCTTTGCAACATCGCCTTTAATCATTCATATAATCATAGTAATCGGATTCGCTGGCAAACAAGATATATTTACCATTTACCAAACCCATGTAACCATCACCTGTATTAAATCCCTTCATCACCAGTTTCTCCATTTCTTTGAATTTCTGATTTAACCTTCTTTAATGGTTACAGTTTACAGCAATAGGTGGGGTATAAAAATCCCAGATAAACTTATTCTTATATACAAAATGGAGACAGCCCTAAGGACTGTCTCCAATAAACTTTAAAATCTTTCGCTTCTATAACACTTCAAACTCACTTCAATGTCCACTTCAAAGTTACTTCAAACAATCTTCATTTTACTTTGAAGCATTTTCATTTAAACCGTTTTAATTCTTCCCCTTCCACTTTCTGAAGCTATCTTGTCAGCTTTATACCTTCAATACTATCTACTATAGCTTTCCGATTTCGCTCATGCAGGTACACCGGATTCAGTTTGCTTTCCCAGTAGCACTATCACCTTTGATAATTGTAATATTACGCTTTATTTCAAACTCATAATGCAATTTATTATTTTTTACAACTACTTTATGTTTACCTTTCATTCATTATCCCCTAAACATACTCTCCAGCAATAGCCAAAAATTCCTGCATATTATGAACGATCTGGTTTGTATTTAACACCTTAGCTTCGAATTTTCCCTCTCCAAAGTCCATAATATGGCGAAGATTTATCGTCAAGTCTTTATTTTCCGCAATTTGCATTATCCATTTTGCACAGTTGTCACCGCACACAGAGGCATTAAACACCCGATCATTTTCATCAAATGCCATGAGCATCAATGTTTTTACTCCACCCGATAAAGCTTTAGGAGATATCGGACCTAACACAGGGCTCTCAATTAAATGTGCCCCTACTACTTTCGATTTATCTACATCAAAAATCATCTCAACAGATAACGGATTTGTAATCCATTCATCCTCATACATATTATCAAAGTATGTGGGATGATGATAAACAGCCTCTTTCATATCACCTAAATAAATGTTTAACATTTAGCACCCCATATAATCAATACAGTCTGTGAAGTCCATAATTCATCATCTTCTTTTATTATATACACAAAGAGACCGGATCACCAGTTCCAGTCTCTTTTATTTTTATTATTCTCTTGTATAAATTAATACAACTTCGCACCCGCCGGAATATGGTTATCCACCATCAGAAGATGAAGTTTCTCTTCTCCCTCTTCCTCATGAATAGCGCTAAGGAGCATTCCGCAGGATTCAATTCCCATCATAGCTCTTGGCGGCAGGTTTGTGATTGCGATTAATGTTTTACCAACCAGTTCTTCCGGCTCGTAGAATGCATGGATTCCAGAAAGGATGGTACGGTCTGTACCGGTTCCGTCATCCAGTGTGAACTGAAGAAGTTTCTTGGATTTCTTAACAGCTTCGCAAGCCTTTACCTTAACAGCTCTGAAATCAGATTTGCTGAAGGTATCGAAATCTACCTGCTCTTCAAACAGCGGCTCAATTGTTACCTTGGAGAAGTCGATCTTCTCGTTTGGTGTAAAGAAGCCATTGTTGTCACCTGCCGGTGCTGCAACTTCTACGTTCTCTGCGGAAGCAGCGCTTCCTGCCTGAGCAGCATTATTTGCTTCGTTCTTAGCAGCGCCCTGGCTCTTCATTGTCGGGACCCTTTTTGTGGTTCTTTCATACTCGACCAAGCTGGTGTTAATACTATTAAATTCTCCATATTCCAATTATCCCCCATACTTCATATTTTTGCTCTACTTTGAGTCACTTTGCGGGCAAATGATGTAAAATTTGATGTAAATGATGTAGGTGGTAATTTGAATAGAAAACTTACATTTTTATTTCATATTCAGTTGTATTTTTAATTATATCCAATTTCTTATACTAAGTCAATCCGCAGCAAATGCCTTATCTCACGTAGTCTATCGTATATTGTTCCGAGTGGATTCTGCTCGTATAAACATTTCCTAAACCTAACGAGTTTGAAATTTCATTCAACTTCTTCTTATTATCTTCTGAGCAATTTATGCCCGCAACAATTCGGCTCGTTCTCATTCCTAATCTATGTATTGGCACATTCATTCCCTTACTATTCTCATCAAGTGGATAAACTATTCGATATTCTTTTTCGTGTTCCCACGATTTAGCCTTAATAAATAAGTTCTGCAAAAACAAATTGCTATAAAAATTAGCTTTTTCTACTTGTCCAGAAATAATAGCATCTCCACTTTGCAAAATTAGAGATGCAACTTTGATTCTTTCTGGTTCATATAATACTTCGTGAATACAATCCTTTTTTATTACCTCGTATTCCACACAAAATCCCTTATGGTTATTCGTGTAATAAGCCCACATTGGTAAATAGTCCATATTGTTTGAGGAAAGGCACGTTATACCATAATCACTAAAATCAAATAGTGTTTGATACTTCTCGATAACATCAGGCGAATATCCTGCTTCACTCAATTTTTTCCTATCAAGTAATATTCCCTTATATTCATACGGGTCATTTAATAAATCTTTTTGTGCAAACCATATTTCCTCTCTCTGTAAGGAAAGAAACTTTTTTTCATCTTTTTCAGATTCATCAAGCCAAATAAATTTAATCAATTTACTTGGAATAGTAGAAAAACGAACTTTTCTTGCTTCGTCCACCTTTCCCTCTGAAAGGAGTTGTAAGTATTCCTCTATCTTCATAAGTACCTCCCAAATATTAAGCCAAAGTGTCCTCACATATATACACATATTTTATCATATTCAATTTTAAATCACTATCCCATTCAAGCATTTCTCTTTTTATCCAACGAAAAAAAGAACACACAACACTCTGTATGTTCTCTTTCTGTATGTGAAGTCCAATAT